>Ga0075923_101_pt1 | contig 69022 bp, 89 predicted proteins | sample RifGroA2_FD_67903 | JGI IMG/M metagenome (GOLD analysis project Ga0075923, IMG submission 67903) | Parcubacteria bacterium GW2011_GWA2_40_14
AGTGTTTTTTCTTTCGGGGTTGCTGGCGTACTCGCCAGTGCGTGGGGCTTTCTCCGAGCGTACGATTTTGGTCAGAGCCACCACGCGCTCCGCGCGTGCGGTTACATTACCGATTTTGGAAATAGGTTCTAACTTGGTACAATAAATACACCAAAACAAATGAGATTTACTGAACATAGAAAAGAAAAACGAATACATGGAAAACAGATAGTGGTTTTTTATCATGCAGATTGCACGGATGGTTTTACATCAGCTTGGGTGGCTTGGAAAAAGTTTGGCAACAGAGCCGAGTATCTCCCGTACTTTCACGACGATGAACCGCCAAAAATGAAAAACAAAGAAGTCTATATGCTAGACATGACCTTTCCGGAGAAAGTTACAAGAAGATTAATGAAAGATAACAAGACGGTCACAGCTATTGACCATCATGTAAGCGTAAAGAGTGTTACTTTAATGACATACAAATCACTATATGCGCTCAGTCATTCTGGTTGCGTTTTGGCCTGGAAATATTTTTTCCCTAAAAAACCAGTACCAGAGTTTTTATTATATATTGAAGATGTTGATATCTGGCGACAGAAAATGAAAGGCAGTCACTTTCTCTATTGTTATTTGGATTTGTTTGATTTTAAGTTTGATATTTGGTCTGGACTGGTCAGAGATTTTGAAATTTCAGAAAAGAAAAAGAGAATGATTGTTACCGGAGATTTGTTTTATAGGCGAGATAGCAGAATTGTAGATCATAGTATCAACAAAAACGCTAGATTGGTAGAACTGGATGGACACAAGGTGTATGCTATAAATTCCAATAACTCTACGAATAATTTTGGAGAGAAATTACGAACAACACGTCCTCCATTTGCTATTATTTGGCACCAGAAAAAAGATGGCGGTGTTGTTGTTTCTTTGCGCGGAGTAGGAAATGTAGATTGTTCAAAAATTGCTAAAAAATATGGGGGTGGCGGACACAAACATTCAGCGGCATTTCGACTAAAGTCCCTAAAAAACATCCCTTGGAAATAATTTCAAAAAAACACCCACTGGGTGTTTTTTCAAAAACTTTCACAATCCGAAACTCAAGCTCTGAGGATTTTTGTTCGAGTTTGAAGTTGCGAGTGAGTATCGTGACCAAAGTGTACAGTTAGTACTCTGCGGGAGCGAACGGAACGAGCAACAAAAAAATCGGACAAAAAGACCAGAGCGACTATTTCACTGCTTCTTTCAAGGCCTTAGCCGCGCGAAATTTTGGAACTTTCATTGCTGGAACAGAAATAGCTTCTCCTGTTCTTGGGTTACGGGCCTGTCTAGCAGCTCTCTGCTTTGTTGAAAAAATACCAAGACCTGCTATTGAAACTTCGCCACCACCTTTCAGTGTTGAAACGATAGAATCAATCATTATGTCGACAACTTCTTCGGCTTGAACTTTTGTACCACCTAGTTTTCCATGCACTCCTTCCACAATTGCTTGTTTATTCATTTTATAAAATTTTAAAATCGCTAATAATTCATTTTTATTTTATCTACTATGCAATACAGTATATACCAAGGCTTTTTTAACGCAATATATTGACAAAGTTTTAATTTATCGTGCAAATTCTATAGTGCGAGATTCACGGATGACTGCTACCTTTATTTCTCCCGGATATTTCAACTCTTTTTCTATACGCAAAGCTATGTCTCTAGCCATTTTTCTAGCTTCCAGGTCGGTTACTTCTGTAGGTGTGACAAAAATGCGTATTTCACGGCCAGCTTGGAGAGCGTATGACTTTTCAACACCTTTGAATGAATTGGCTACCGCTTCAAGGTCTTTCAGTCGTTTCAAATAATTTTCCACGCTGTCCCGTCTTGCTCCCGGACGTCCGCCGGAAATAGCATCAGATGCCTGAACAATCATGGATTCTACGGTTTCGTAAGGGTATTCTTCGTGGTGAGCTTGCATTGCTTTTATGATTTCTTCATCTGCCCCAAATTTTTGCAAAATTCTTCGGCCAATCTCAACATGTGTGCCGACCACTTCATGGTCCAATGCTTTGCCTATATCGTGAACCAGTGCTCCGGCTTTGGCCACGTTTACATTTGCGCCGAGTTCTTCGGCTATCATTCCAGATATATGCGCCATTTCTACAGAGTGAGCCAGAACATTTTGGCCATAGCTTGTGCGAAAATGTAGTCGTCCCACTATTGATATAATACGCGGGTCAAGCCCGATGATACCTGTTTCAAATACTGCTTCTTCGCCCTTTTCTTTCATTATCTTTGTCACTTCTTCTTCTGTTGACTTTACTATCTCTTCAATCTTTGCTGGTTGGATGCGCCCATCAGCGATGAGTTTCTCTAAAGCGATGCGAGCAATTTGGCGACGGATAGGGTCAAAAGATGAAATAGTAATAGAACCGGGAGTGTCATCAATAATGACTTCCACCCCCGTAGCTCTCTCAAAAGCTTTTATGTTTCTGCCTTCTTTGCCTATAATTTTACCTTTTATTTCATCGGATGCAATGGAGACATGTGTGGTGAGCATATCAGAAGAGACTGATTGAGCCAGCCGGTGAATGGATGTGGCCAAAATATCTTTGGCCTTTCTGTCCAATTTTTCCTCGCCCTCTGCTTCAAATTTTCTTATACGCACCAATATATCCTCCTCGGCTTGTCGCTCAACCGTTTTCAGTATTTCTTCTTTGGCTTGCTCTGGAGAAAGTTTGGCAATCTTCTGCAGTTCTTCCTTTTTTGATTGCTCTATCTTTTCTGAGTTTTCTCTTATAGCTCTGATTTCTTCAATACGCTTTTTAATTCCTTCAACTTCTTTGTCTATATCAGTTTGGCGACTATCCAGAAGTTCGTCTTTTTTTATAAGTCGTTCTTCTGTTTTTTTATTATTTTCTTCCTTTTCTTTTATCTCAGCTCTAGCCACTTTCAAAATTTCCTCAGCTTTTTCTTCGGCTTCAGCTATAATTTTCTGTTCACGTTCTTTGGCCAGAAGCTCTATTTGTTTCAGGTCTATTTCAATCGACCTTCTTTTTCCGAGGGCTACAATAAAACGCAGGTAATATCCAATTGCTACAGATACGGCGGACGCTGTGATGAGCAGGGCCGCAACTATTTTTAATGACATGGTATGCGAATAACTTTCGCCTCTGCTTTTCTAGTAGGACTTTCGCATATGGCGCATTTCTTCGTTGGAAGATTCAAAATTCTCGTCACCGTACGACGAGTACGGCTCCTCACTTTTTGAACCTTCCGCCTTGAACTGCATCCATCTGCATAAGTCCTACTGAGTATTAAATGTTATAATCATTCAGAATTTCAGGAAAATCGGCCTAGAATCAGAAAAATCAACAGAATAAGCAAAAACTAAAAGTTTTAATTAAAATCAATAATACCTATACTATATAGTAAGGGTTTAAATATGTCAAAAATTTGGAAGTTTTATAAAACTTTGTCGATGATGCCGTACTTTTTGGCTTCTTCTGCTGACATAAAGAAATCTCGGTCAGCATCTTTTTCAACTTTTGAGAGTGGTTGGCCTGTATTTTTTGCAAGCATCTTATTTAGAGTCTCACGATTTTTTAGAATGCGTTTTGCGGATATTTCTATATCAGAAGCTTGTCCTTCGGTTCCGCCATGAGGTTGGTGAATCATAACTTCAGCATTTGGCAGGGCAAATCTTTTGCCTTTTGCGCCGGCGGAGAGTATGACTGCTCCCATAGATGCGGCAAGTCCAACACCTACAGTAGAGATATCATTTTTGAGGTGATTCATAGTATCTACTATTGCAAGACCGGCAGTGATTGAACCTCCAGGTGAGTTTACATAGAAAGAAATGTCTTTTTTGGAATCTTCAGACTGGAGGAAAAGCATTTGGGCGATAATAAGGTTTGCCACATGGTCGTCAATAGGACCATCCAGGAAAATAATATTGTCGCGCAAAAGCCGTGAGAAAATATCGTAAGCTCTTTCCCCGAATTGTGATTTTTCTATTACTGTAGGTATAAGCATAAATATACGAAATAACGAATTAAAACACGAATGGCTACGAATAATTCGTTGCAATTCGTAGACTCATTTGTTACTTCGTATATTATCAGAAAATAAAAAATAGTCAAAATTGTGTTATATTAGGTAATCATGAGACTTCATAGATTTTATGTAGACAAACCTATCACCGATGAAACATTTGATGTGAATGACAGAGACTTAATTGCCCAGTGGCGGAGTGTTTTTCGCTACAATGTCGGTAGTCAAGTGGTACTTTTTGATGGTTCGGGGGTAGATTATCTTTGCATGATTACATCACTTCGCAATCTTGGCGCCACTGTTTCTATTATAAAAAAGACCAAGAATGATTTTGTTCCGAGTTGTGAACTGTGGCTGTGTGTTGGAATTATAAAAAAAGATAATTTTGAGCTGGTGGTGGAGAAAGCAACAGAACTTGGGGTGTTACATATCGTTCCAATACTTTGCGACAGAAGCGAGAAAAAAAATATAAATATGGAACGCTTACAAAAAATTGCAATTGAGTCTAGCGAGCAGTCCGGCAGGGGAGATGTGCCTGTTATACACGAAATCATTAACCTTTCTATGTTACTAATGTCAAAGAGTCCCTTTGACATTATGCCAAAGGAGAAAATAGTATTACAGCTAAATAGCCGATATATCGGTGATTTTCTTGAAAAGCAACCGCTGGAAGCGAGCAGTGGTCGCATGACCAAGTTGGCGGTTTTTATTGGTCCGGAAGGTGGATGGAGTGATAACGAACTGAAAGATTTTGCTCTGCACAACATACCCTCTGTCTCTCTTGGCCACCAAATCCTCCGCACCGAAACCGCATCCATCGCCGTTTCAAGTTTATTGCTTTTGTAAAAATAAATGTGTAAGGGTTCGCCTTACACATTTGGTTTCATTTGAGGAGCCAGTTATTGAATTGTGTTAATAGTAGTTGTGTCACCCAAAAGGCAATTACTGACGGTATCAAACCTATTAGAAATTGTTTTGTAATTCTCATACAAATCTCCAGTCTCCTTTCCTATTTGCATTTTAACATTTTTCCAGAAATTGGAATACCAACTCGTTAGTCAGAAAAGTCTCCACATACATTCGTACTCGGAAACGGTCAGCATCTTTGTGATGGACCAGAATATTTTCCATCTCTTTTTTTACATCCTCCTCTTTTGGCACAATATTTTCTTCTTTTGCTATTGTATTTAATATCACTTGCGATTTGGCTCGTTTGATTGCTGTGTCTTTCCATTCCATACGCAAATCATTTTCAGTTTTCTTTATACGTTTCAAATAGTCCTCAAATGATATGCCGGATTTACCAATATCGTCTTTGAACTGGGCCAACATTTTCTCCATCTCGCCTTCCACGATTATTTTTGGCAGGTCAATTGTTGATTCACTCATAATTTTTTCCAAAATCCCTATTCGTCTTTTGTCTTTCTCTGTCGTAGCGTCCGCCTTATATGTTTTATTGCTTTCGGTCTCTGTCAGCGAAATACTAGATGCGATTTTTTTGTAATCGGTTAGCGAAACCTCCGGCATAAGGGCCGTTTTTATTTTGAATTCCAAAGGATTTCTAGGAGCCATTTTTGTAATAGATATCTCTGGTCGTCCGATTGCATCCACATGATGTTCTTCTAAAATGTTTGGATACTCTTCGGACAAGGCCATTTCTGCCGCTTCTTCCAAAATTCTCATTTCGCCAACTTTTTGTACGAGGATAGCATCCGGAACATTTCCTTTGCGAAAACCAGCTATTTCCACAGATTCTTTCAGTCTATTGAGTGCTTTTTGTCGCATAAGCGACATTTTTTCAACAGTGATTGCGCCTACAATCTCCAGTTCTCTCTCGGGAAGGGAATTAAGCGTTATGTCTTTGTATCCTTTTATCATAATGTTTTCTAGTCTATATTTTTCGTGGATTTTTTGCAATCTAAAAACTTGCTAACACTGGGTGTTAGCAAGTTTTTAGATTTAGAACTGCAAACTTTTTAAATCTTTTGACTTATCTCTTACTCTGCTTCTGGGCTAAGGTTCGTAGTGTTTGTGCTACTTAAGTCTGCCTCTATTGAGCCCAGGTCATCTGACGAACTCATGCTTTTTATTGTTGCCGCTTCAGAAATATCTGCTGTCGGCTCACTACCGCCCCCGACTAAATTTTGAGCTGTTTTTGATTCCTCAATTCGCTTGCCCCAGAAATATAGTCCGCCGAGGATAATCAAAGCGATGATAACGATTGTGCCCACGATAGAGCCGATTGATGATTTGTTTTCTTCCATGGTGTTTGGTTAATTTTCAATTTTTAAACAATTTTTAATTTTGTACTTTTGTTTCTGTTTTCACAGTAGTAGAAACTCCTTTCAGACTACCAACTGCTTTTTCTAGAGATTTGCGAGCGCTCCCCAAATTTTTCTCAATATCTTTCGCTATTTTAGCCAAAGCGGAGAGAGAGACTTTTGCTTGTGCTCTGGTTGTTGTTGCATTTTCTAGAGCGACTGTCGCCTCTGCAGTTGTTTTGAGACTGATAAGTAAAACTTTTGCCGCCTCAAGTGATACTTTTGCATCATTAACATATCTTTCAGCAACTAGAATATCTCCTCCGGCATTTTTTATTTTTTCAATTCTACTCTGAACTCGGACTACAAGCCCTTCTAGTCGTTCAATAGTTGCTTGAAATCTCGCATTCATCTTTTCAAAACGATTTTCCACCCTTTCTCTTAATTTCTCTATTCTCTTTTCTTCAATTTTTCCTTTTACCTCCTCTTTTCTCTCTTTTATATCACTTTTTGCCTCTTCTCGCCTATCTTTTATTTCACCCTTAGCTTCTATTCTTATAGCTTTGACATCCGCTCTTGTTTCTGTTCGAATTTCCTTTTTACCTTCAATTAATGCTTTTAACCTTGGTAATAATTTTTGTTTTGTTTCCACCGTTACATTTGTATCCGTATCTGTTTCTGCATACGCAAATCCTGCGCTGGATAAAACAAGCATGGCAATTAATGTTTTTAGTATTATATGTTTCATTTGTTTTGTTATTATAATTTATTACCAGAACTTATCTGGCAGTAGCTCCATTATACAGTAAAAAGCCACTGTCTACAATAAGCAAGGGCTTTCATAACAAAAGAGGACTAAAGCCCTATTTTACTTGATAGTCTAGTTTTTACTCAAAATTCTTTAGATAGATATCTTTGTATCTTTGTTTACATTCCTCGATAACCTTGATAGCTTCATCTTTATCAAAAAAACCCTTGGTAATACCTGCACCAGGTTTTTTTAGGTATTTAATGTGTTCCCAGTAATAAGTGGTTTCTTTTTTGAATTGTTCGCCCAGGTCTTCAACTGACTGGATGTGGTCACTTCTTCGATCATCTGCAAGCACGGCGATTATTTTGTCGTCAACTTCTCCAGCATCTTCAAACTTCATAACTCCAATGATTCGAGCTTCAACTAAACACCCAGGTACAAGTGGTTCCATAACATTTACAATTTCAACATCAAGAGGATCATTATCATAGTCCCAAGTTTGTGGGATTGCTCCGTAAGCAAAAGGGCAAGCAAGAGAGGAGTAACCAACCCGGTCAAGTTTTAACTGTCCTGATTCGGTTACGGTCTCGTATTTGTTTATAGTACCAGAATTAATCTCAACAATTGCGTTGACTCTATCTGATTGTTCGTCTACAAAAGCCGGTAGGACATGCAACAGATTGAGCATGTATTTTGAAGGTTTGTGATTTATGTTTGCCATACTGATTGATTATATTATTTTTCTTCCTTAATTTCAACAGGAGTTTCTTCAACCTTCTCTTCTTTTATTTCACCTCGAGGATTTGTGGACTTTATATCTATTTTCCACCCAGTCAGTTTGGCCGCCAGCCGGACATTTTGTCCACCTTTGCCTATAGCCAAAGATTGCTGGTCTTCGGAAACAGTGACGCTTGCTTGTTTTTCTGTCTCATTTATTTCTACAGACAATACTTTGGCAGGGGACAGAGCATCTTCTATAAATTTCTTAGGGGCTTCCGACCATTCAATAATATCTATTTTTTCTCCACCAAGCTCGGACATGACAGTAGAAACACGAACACCGCGCCCACCGACCATAGAGCCGACAGGGTCAATATGAGCATCTTTGGACGTCACGGCTATTTTTGTCCGAGAGCCGGCTTCACGGGCAATAGACTTTACAACCACAGTGCCATTGGCAATCTCTGGTGTTTCTGTTTCAAAAAGTTTTTCTAAAAATTTTGGATGTGAACGAGAAAGTCGCAAAAACACTCCTTTGCTAGAGTCTTCCACTCGATAGAGATAGGCCCGGACACGCTCGCCTTGAGCAAATCGCTCTCCCGGAATCTGTTCTTCGTACGGTAATATACCTGGGGCACGACCCATATCTATGAAAATATTTCCTCGCTCCATTCTTTGTACTGTGCCAGAGACAATTTCACCTTCTTTCTTGCCATACTCACTGACAATATGTATTTTCTCGGCCTCGCGAATTTTCTGCATGATAACTTGTTTGGCGGTTTGAGCGGCAATGCGACCATAGTCTCCTTGCGATTCCAGAGGGAAAACCATTTCATCACCCAAGGCAATATCTTTTTTGATGCGTCGAGCATCGCTTAACATAATATGATGTTCGGGGTTATAGAGTTCAATTTCGGCATCGGGCGTCCCGGTGCCGATGTTGCCTTCTGCTCCGACGACGTCACTTTTGGCCTTTTGGGACTTGCTGCCAAAGGCAGGTTCAACGTCGGCATCGGGACGCTCTGTCATAAAGACAGTATTTTCATCCACCACAATTTTAACCTGAAACATTTCAGTTTTTCCGGTATTGAGGTCAAATTTTGCTCGCACAATCTGGCCTTTCTTGCCATATTCTTTTTTGTAGGCAGTTGCCAAAGCAAGCTCAATGGCTTCTATTATTTTTTCTTTTGGAATCCCGCGCTCTTCTTCAAGTTGGGTTAGCACAGAATTTACTACTTTTAGATCAATCATACAAATAAGTTTATAAAGTTATAAAGTTTGTAAAGTTCATAAAGCTAATTTTGATAAAAAGAATGTCCGCTCCCATGAGCGAACTTCAATGCACCTATACTATCATAAGCTCTATAGTCTTGTCAACAAAACAAAAAAAGAAAAACCCACCTAAGTCTTGCAAAGCAAAACTTAGGTGGGTCCAATCCCAATGTTCAATCGGAAAGTTCATAACGACACAGAGGTTCCCATCTCTTTGGAAAAGAGCATTTTGTCTACCGATTTTGCCAGATCAACCTTGATGATGTCGCCCAGGCCAATCTGTCCTGTGGCAATCAAATTGGAAAGTGGATAGACCAAAAACTTTTCGATCGCTCGCTTCAAATGACGCGCGCCATACTTTAGGTCCGTTCCTTGACGAAGCAGGAATTCCTTGGCTTCTCCTGTGCATCTGAAGATGAACTGTTTGCCGGACTGCGACGCCAGGATGCGGTTCTGAACGTCGTTGAGTTCGATGTCCAGGATCTGCCTGAGGTGTTGTTGATTCAATGTGCGGAACACCACGACCTTATCGAGTCTGTTCATGAACTCCGGCGAAAACTTGCGCTTCGCCACTTCGAGAGCAGTGCGGTACATCTTCCGGTCGATATCGGCCAGATTGGATTCATCGGTCCGTACACCGGACGTGAATCCGATTCCGCCGGTCAGCATTTCACTCATCTCAACCGCCCCGAGGTTGGATGTCATGAACACCACGCATCGCGACAAGTCCACCTTGCGGTTGTCGCCTAAGGTGAGCGTGGCTTTATCCAGAATACCCAAGAGAAGCTGCCACAGCGCGTTATTGGCCTTTTCGATTTCGTCGAAGAGTATGAAACTTAACTTGCAAGTATCGGTCTGGTACTGATCAATTGCCCCCTGCGTCAAAATCGGCGGAGTTTCGCGGTGTCCCAGATAGCCCGGAGGCGATCCGATGAGTTTCGCAATCTCATGGCTGTGCTGAAACTCGGCGCAATCGAGCTTGATAAATGCCCGGGGGCTACCAAACAGGATTTCCGCGGAAGCTTCGACAACTCTGGTTTTTCCGGAACCGGTCGGTCCCAAAAACAGGAGGTTACCAATGGGACGATTGGGCTGTGCCATACCTACCAGATAGACTTGGTACATGTTCACAATTTGACGAACTGCGCGATCCTGACCAATGATTTTGTTCAGCAGACCCTGTTCAAAGTCCAAGATTTCGTTGCTTTTTCTATCGGGGTTTAACACTACTTCTTCAGACTTTTTCATTACAGGCTTCATAGTCTCTCCTTTGGATTAAAGCAGACATTTAGAATTTGAAACACTATCAAAAAACAATCTGATTTACTTATAATATATTTACGAAAAAATATCAAATCAGAGTTTATCTGTTCTTATTCACACAATTTCGTGCCGGAGGAAGAATATTTTGATATACTAGATACGAAGTAACGAATAAGTTAACGAATTGCAACGAATAGAATCCATTCGTAGCCATTCGTGTTTTAATTCGTTACTTCGTATATGCATATTGAAGAAAAACAATTAAAAGATTTTATTTTGGACTCGGGGCTTGTCTCGCGGGCTGACTTAACTCTGGCTGAAAAAGAAGGTCTGGAAAAGGGAGTAAGCTTGGGCAAAGTTTTGGTGAGCAAAGGAAAGCTTTCAGAAGATGATTTACGACGGATGCAGGCCTATATTCTGGGTATTCCTTTTGTGGACCTCAAGGGCGAGAAATTGCCATTTGAAGTTCTCTCTCTTATTCCGGAGCCGATTGCTCGCAATCACAATATTGTAGCTTTCAAGAAAACAGACTCTAGTTTGGAGGTAGCTATGTTAGACACCGAGGATTTGACTGCCATTGATTTTATCAAAAAGAAAGTAGGCCTCCGAATTTTACCTCGCTTGACCGATGCCGACTCTGTCAAAAGCGCAATCCTCCAATATCAAAAGTCTCTCAAGGCGGAGTTTGGCGATTTAATTGCCAAGGAGGTTTCGTCACTTGAATTGAATCCGCTGAAACGAAGTGAAGGCGATGAAAACGAGGTCATAACTACGACAGAAGATTTGAAAAAAATGGCCGATGATGTGCCTGTGGTGCGCATAGTGGATACATTGCTGAAGCATGCCATTTTGCAAAACGCATCCGACATTCACATAGAGCCGCAGGAGCTGGAACTTCTGGTTCGCTATCGTATTGATGGCTTGCTTCACGATGCCATGCTCCTGCCGAAAAATGTGGGAGCATCCATTGCCGCTCGTATCAAAGTTTTGGCCATGCTCAAGCTTGATGAAAAGCGTTTGCCACAGGACGGCAGATTCAAAATTGACATGAATGGCGAGAAAGTTTCTTTTCGTGTTTCCACCTTGCCGACATATTATGGTGAGAAAACAGTTATGCGACTCCTCCGCGAAAATGTTTCCGGCTTTACACTGGAATCCCTCGGTTTTCATGGTGTGGGACTGGAGCGTATTCACAGAGCCGTCCAATCCACGACCGGCATGATACTGGCTACCGGCCCGACTGGTTCTGGAAAAACCACCACTTTGTATACTATTTTGGATATTTTAAATACTGTTGATGTCAATATTTCCACAATTGAAGACCCAATAGAATATCAGATGAAGCGTATTAACCAAACTCAAGTTCGTCCAGAGATAGGATTAACATTTGCAAACGGATTGCGCACTTTGGTTCGCCAAGACCCGGATATTATTATGGTCGGTGAAATTCGTGACAATGAAACGGCTAATCTGGCTATAAATGCGTCGCTCACCGGTCATGTCGTTCTCTCAACACTTCATACAAACTCTGCCGCCGGAGCCGTCCCTCGCTTGATAGATATGAAAGTGGAACCGTTTCTTATTGTTTCCACTGTTAATGTTATTATTGCCCAGCGTCTTATCCGAAAACTTGGAGATGGAAAAGAAAAATATTTTTTGACCAAAGCCGAGCTTCTAACTTTGGGCAAGAGAGTTAATTTAGACAAAGTCTTAGCTACTTTGAAGGAAGAAAAAATTGTAGGTCAAAGCGATGTTTGGGAACAAGTTCCTTTTTGGCGCCTGAAAAAGAATGTTTCATCCGAAGACGGTTTCTCCGGACGCATTGGCATTCACGAAATATTGAAAGTTTCTTTGCCAATAAAAGATATTATTCTCAAAGACGGCACCTCGGACGCAATCCAAAAACAAGCTGAAAGCGAAGGTATGCTGACTATGTTTGAGGACGGCATCTTCAAAGCGGTACAAGGTGTAACCACCATTGAGGAAGTTCTTAGGGTTATCTCGGAATAGACGAAGACTTCCAAATCTGGCGCATTTCGTTGTTGGAAAGCAAAAAATAAATCTTATACACAATTTTTGTGAAAATAAAATAAAATTTTGGTACAATAAACATACGAAATAACGAATTAAAACACGAATGGCTACGGATTATTCGTTGCAATTCGTAGACCCATTCGTTACTTCGTATATTTATGTTATTTCATTACAAAGCACTGGATAGTACAGGGAAAGAGGTTGAGGCAAATCTGGAAGCCAAGGACAGGTTTGCTCTGTATCATGCCGTAAAAAAAGATGGCAATACAGTTATCTTTACAGAGGAAGTCAAAGCCAAAGGAAGATTTTCCTTGATAAAACTTTTACCATTTTTGGATAATGTTACAGCCCATGACAAAATAATTTTTGCCAGAAATCTTTCCAAAATGATTCTGGCCGGTCTGCCCATTACTCGGGCCCTCTCTATTATGGAGAGGCAAGCCCGCGGCGGATTAAAGTCAGTTTTGAAAAATTTGAGTGAATCGGTAGGAAAAGGCACTACACTTTCCGAATCAATGAAAAATTTTCCAGATGTTTTTTCAACCCTTTTTACTTCAATGGTCCGAGCTGGAGAAGAATCAGGGAATTTGGCAACTAGCTTGGAGAATGTTGGTATGCAAATGGAGAAAACATACCAGCTTAATCGTAAAATACGCGGAGCAATGCTCTATCCGGCCATTATTCTGCTACTGATGGTCGCTATAGGTATTCTGATGATGGTTTATATGGTGCCGACATTAACTGCCACATTTATCGGTCTCAATTTAGACCTGCCGGTTTCTACACGCATTATCATTTTTGTCAGTAATTTTCTAGCCGGTTATTTTACATTTTTTATTTTGGGAGTTGTGGTGACGACTGTCCTCCTCGTTTTTGCTTTTCGTAGCGACCAAGGGAAACGACTTTTAGAGGCGTTTCTTCTTCGCCTACCTATTATCGGAGAAATAGTAAAGGAGATTAATTCAGCGCGGACGGCCCGAACATTATCCTCGCTTCTTTCTTCGGGGGTGGATATTGTCTTGGCAGTCGGAGTGACAAAAGATGTCATACAAAACTCCTATTACAAAAAAGTTTTGGAAGAAGTGCAGATTAATATTCAAAAAGGAGAGGCCATCTCATCAGTTTTTTCATCTCATATTGATTTATATCCTATTTTTGTCGGGGAAATGGTAAATGTGGGAGAGGAAACGGGTAAAATAGCCGAAATGCTTAGCAATGTTGCTTTATTTTATGAGGAAGAAGTAGACCAAAAGACAAAAGATATTTCCTCTTTGATTGAACCGTTTTTGATGATTTTTATTGGTTTGGCAGTTGGATTTTTCGCCATGGCGGTTATTAGCCCTATCTACTCATTAGGGGACTCCATACAATGAAATTAAATTATAAATCTGGGTTTACAATTTTTGAATTTCTCATAGCCATTTCTATCATGGCTCTTCTTGTGGCCATAGTATTTTCTGGTTTTATAAACTTGAGGAAACATCAGGCCTTAAAATTGGATACGGAAACTATCGCGGGAATATTACGAGAAGCTAGGAGTGAAACTCTGGCATCCAAAAATGGAACGCGATATGGAGTGCATTTCTCGGCTACAAAAGTTACTCTCTTTGCCGGTTCTGTGTACAATCCAAGCGACCCCAATAACAAAGATTTTATGTTGAATGCAAGTGATGCAGTTTTTAACATCACTCTTGCCGGTGGAGGAAGCGATGTTATCTTTAATCGTTTGACCGGAGAAACATCGCAAAATGGCGTGATTACTCTTTCCTCCCCATCCACAGCACAAATAAAAACTGTTACAGTATACAAAACAGGAGTAGTTGAAAGTAATTAGGGAGTCTATAATACAATTTATATACAATGTGGTCATACAATAAAAAAAACAATCGCGGTATGGCTCTAATAGAAATAGTCATAGGGGCCTCTATCATATCGGTCGGCATTTTGGCCATTTCTACCGCTTACAATACATATGTACAGCATGCTTTTGCAAACGAGAAAAATATCCAGGCGGCCTATATTTTGGAGGAGGGATTGGAAGCGGTAACACTCCTGCGTGACAAGGGGTGGAATGCAAATATCAAACTGCTTTCCACCACAACCACATATTATTTGACCTTGGTCCCGACCTACTGGGCTACCACAACCACACCACAATATATTGATGGAACATTTCTACGAAATATTGCTATTACCGATGTAAAGCGCGACCTAAACGACCGTATCGCCACCGCAGGCACATATGACCCAAACACAAAACTAGTCACGGCGACAGTTTCCTATTTCCAAGGACACGGCACGACCACGCGCTCCCTTTCAACTTATATAGCTAACATATATAACAACTGAACATGAAAGTCCTTACATACAAATCAGGATATTCGCTTGTGGAAATGCTTATATATGTCTCTATTTTATCGGTCATTTCGTTTTTAATGGTTAGTACGGTGCTCTCTTTTATCGGCTCGTATAGACAGCTTGTGGCCTTGCGTATCGTGGAGCATTCGGGCATAGATGCTATGGAAAAAATGACTCGTGATATTCGGGCCGGTACGACAATTGATACAGTGAACAGCACATTTGGAACAAATCCGGGTGTTTTGACTTTGATTACCACAGCAAACAATGTTTCCACTACCACAAAATTTTATCTTCAAAACGGTATTGTCAAAGTAGACATAAATGGAAGTTATTTCGGTCCCATAACTTCCTCCACTGCATCCACAACCAGTATCGTATTTACAAAATTAAACAGCTCTATTTCTAACGCAGTAAAAATTGACATGACTGTATCGGCTACAGTTGGCACGACAAGTAGAACGAAAACCTATCACTCCACGGTTATTTTAAAAGGACAATAGGGAAAAATTTCTAATTTCTAATTTTTAAATAATGGAGCAGAAGCAAAAAATGAAATATGATAAGGGAGCGGCTATGTTAATAGCAGTGATTTTATTTTTATTTGTCTCCTCCACAATTGTTCTTGGCATTACCGCGCCAATCTTAAAGCAAGCAAGAATTTCTACCGACCTCGTTCGTTCAAAAGAAAGTTATTATTACGCCGAAGGGGCGCTGGAAGATGCTTTTTACAGAATTAAAAATGGCAAGAGTATTAGTTCTGGAGATACAATAATTACAAACGGCTATACCACTACGATTACTATCACCACGGCATCTGGAGTTAAAACTATTCTCGCCGTGTCAAATCGAGATGGCATTATTAGAAAAATGCAATCCCAAGTAGTTGCTGGTGTGGGAGCATCTTTTAATTACGGTGTTCAAGTCGGTCTTGGAGGTTTTGTTTTGGAAAATAGTTCAACCATAACGGGCAATATTTACTCTGGTGGTCCCATAACTGGTGCTGGAAATACCATAAGTGGCGATGCTGTTTCCTCCGGTTCCTCTGGACTTATAGATGATGTTCACATCACCAATTCAGCTTACGCTCATACCATACAAGATTCTGATGTAGATGCTAATGCTTATTATGTAATAAAAACTAACACTACTGTAGGTGGCACTTCTTTTCCAAATAGTCCAGACCAACCTGTTGCCAACCTACCCATTTCCGATGAGCAGATTGCTCTACTAGAAGCCGACGCGGTAGCCGGGGGAGTCATAAGTTCTCCTTGTCCTTACAAAATTACTTCTACAGTAACTTTGGGTCCAAAGAAAATTACATGTGATTTGGAGGTCAGTGGTAGCGCAGTTGTCACTCTTGCCGGTTCTGTTTGGGTAACGGGTGATATTGATATAAAAAACAGCGCCTTAATTAAAATATCTTCCAGTTTTCCGGAAAATACAAGTCCGGCTCTTATAGCTGACAATCCGGCCAACAGGTCTTCAGGCAGTAAGATATCTTTGCAAAACACCGCCACTTTCCAGGGCTCCGGAGGTTCCGGTAATTCAGACTCTTACATATTTGCCATATCTCAAAACAATAGCGCCGAAACAGGCGGTACAAATGACGCTATTTCTATGAAAAACAGCAGTGCCGGGGAGGTTGTGTTGTACGCTGGTCATGGACAAATAAGCATAGAGAACAGCGCTACATTAAGGCAAGTTACTGGCTACAAAATTAAAATGAAAAACTCGGCCAATCTTATATATGAGGAAGGTCTGGCCGACACGCTTTTCTCTTCAGGACCTTCGGGTGGGTGGAATATTTCCACTTGGCAAGAAGTACAATAATCCCGTGTTACAATAAAACTCATGAGAAAATTCAAAAAACTGATTATTGGAAACTGGAAGATGAACCCGCTTACTCTGGAAGAGGCCAAAGAAATGACCACAAGAATAAAACGACTAACAAAATCTCTAAAAAAGACAAAGGTCGTTCTCTGCCCACCCTTCATTTTTCTTTCCGCGCTTCTCTCTAGTAAAAGCAGAGCAGTCTCCCTCGGCGCGCAGGATGCATTCTACCAATCAGCAGGACCATACACTGGAGAAGTCAGTTCAACTCAACTTTCCGCTTTTGGTGTTGATTATGTAATCGTTGGACATTCAGAAAGGCGCTCTCATGGCGAAAGCGACGATATTGTAAACAAAAAAGTTAAAGCGACTGTAGGTGACGGTATGACTGCCGTACTGTGTGTTGGAGAAAAAGTTCACGACCAGCATGGAGAATATTTCAGTTTGGTAAAACAGCAGATTATTTCCGGGCTGAAAGATATTTCCAAAAAATCACTTGATAGGATTGTTATTGCTTACGAGCCGGTCTGGGCTGTTGGCGCGAAAGAGGCCATGCGTCCTGCCGACATTGCTGAAATGGCCATTTTTATAAAGAAAACTTTGCGAGACGCATACGGTATTTTTGGAGACGATGTCAGAATTTTATATGGCGGAGATGTGACAGTGGGGAATTGTCTGGAAATTACCCTCGATGGTCATGTTGGAGGACTTCTCATAGGCCGTGAAAGTTTGAAAGTCAAAAATTTTATTGAGATTATAAAGATTATTGACTCAATATGATTAAATATTTAGATCAGTTAGAAAAAGATGATCTAAAAGGCAAAAAAGTTTTGCTTCGGCTGGATTTAAATGTGTCTGTTGCAGATGGCAAAGTGGTTGACCAGTTTCGGCTGGAAAAAATAATTCCGACAATTGATTTTCTGCGAGAACACGACGCTCAAACTATTATTATTTCTCATGCAGAAAATAAAGAAGGTCAAAATGAAAGTCTTTTAACTGTATGGAATTATTTGAAAGGATATTTTCCTGTGGAATTTTGTCCGACATATTTTACGCCGGAGGCAATTGATAAACTTTTGAAAATGCAGGACAAAGACGTATTACTTTTTGAAAATGTTAGGAATAACATGGGTGAGAAAGAAAATAATCCAGAATTTGCCAAAAAATTAGCGCAAATGGCAGATATTTACGTAAATGATGCTTTCGGAGTTTCACATCGTCAGCATGCTTCAATTGTCGGTGTGCCACAATTCCTTCCACATTACGGCGGATTACTTATGCGACAGGAAATAGAGCATCTCTCACGTATTTTCAACCCACAACATCCGTTTGTTTTTATTTTGGGTGGAGCAAAGTTTGACACTAAACTTCCTCTGATAAAAAAATATCTGGAAAAAGCTGACCATGTCTTTGTCGGTGGCGCTCTTGCAAACGATATTTTCAAAGCCCGTGGCTATGAAGTCGGCACCTCTCTTGTGTCAAAGGCCGCCTTTGACACTTCTATTTTAGAAAATCCAAAGCTTGTTTTGCCTATTGATGTGACTGTAGCGAAAGATGATAAGAGTGTTTCATTTAAAAAACCAAATGAGGTAAAAAGTGACGAATGTATTGTAGATGCTGGACCAGAAACTATTGAACAATTAAAAAACCTTTGTAATGATGCCCATTCGACAAGCTCAGGGCAGGCAAAAACAGTTGTTTGGAACGGACCGCTTGGCAATTATGAAAAAGGTTTTGGTGATAAAACGGAAAGTCTGGCAGAAATTATTGTGGAAATGACAAAAAATGACATTGAAACAATTATTGGTGGGGGAGACACGCTGGCCTCAATTCATAAACTCGGCTTGAACGATTCTTTCACTTTCATCTCAACCGGTGGTGGGGCAATGCTGGATTTTCTTGTCAACGAAACCCTCCCCGGTCTTCGTGCTTTAGAAAAATAATTTTGGACTATAGATTGACATATTTTTTGGTTTCGTTACACTTAATAAGTTGAACTGTTTAACAGTTGAACTTTATAGTAATCATAATACGCATATTTTATGTCTATAGTCACAATCAAAAATAAATATCAAATTGTTATTCCTCAAAGTGTTCGCAAACAAGTTGGGGTTGTTGTCGGTGACTTTCTGGAAGCTACAGTTGAAAAAGGCAAGATTGTCTTTCAGCCAAAATCCCTAGTTGATCGAGGTATTGCGCAGAGTTTAAAAGAATTTAAACAAGGACATTCTTTTGGTCCATTTGCCACTGCTAATGAAGTAATAGCGTCGCTTAAAGGTCAATTGAAAAAACGCGCTCTAGAGAAACATAAAAAAGTTTTGAAATAATGAAAGCAATTTATAAATCCTTATCATCTAAAAACTTTTTATTTTTTCGGCTGTCTGGTTCGCTAAGTTTTTATCATAATCATTTGTCCTCCAGTGTGTGTGACCATCCGCTATATGTCGTGGTATGAGATGGAAATGTGTATGAAATACAACTTGGCCAGCAGCCTTTTCTATGTTTGTAATGATGTTCATACCTTCAGCATTGACTACTTTTTGAATAATTGGACCAAGTTTTTTGGCTTGGGAAGCGATATAAGCTAGTACATCATCCGGTGTTTCAAAATAATTTTTATAATGAATTTTTGGGATAAGCACTGTATGCCCGTCATTATTTGGATTGATGCTTAAAAAGGCAAGACATTTATCGTCCTCATAAACTTTTTCTGTAGGGATTTCTCCTTTTATTATTTTACAAAAAACGCAATCTTCCATGGGAAAATAATAGCATATCTCAGTTGTTATTCACTATTTCGGACTGTGGTAGACTGATACCTATGAAAACGTATGCTATTCGTGAAGAGATTCCAAAAGATGTGTACGAGGCTCTAAGAGCGCATGATCCTCTAGTGCGCTCACTCCTTTACTCTCGCGGTGTCACAGATGGCGCTGCAGCAGATGTTTTTCTCAACCCCAACTATGATACGCATACTCACGATCCATTTTTGCTCCTAAATATGGACAAGGTTGTGGAGAGAATTTTGAAAGCAATTGAGAGTAATGAAAAAGTAGCGATTTACAGCGATTATGATTGTGATGGCATACCGGGTGCTGTAGTTCTACACGATTTTTTAAAAAAAATAGGTTTCACAAATTTTGTAAATTATATACCAATGCGCAATGAAGAGGGTTATGGTCTAAATCACGATGCCATAGAAAGTTTGATAGCTGATGACGTGAAATTAATCATTACAATAGACTGCGGTATAACTGATTATACACATGCAGAATTTGCCCAGAGTGAAGGGATTGATTTGATTATCACAGACCACCATATTCCGGGAAAGGAAGTGCCGAAAGCATTTGCGGTGATAAATCCAAAACAAAAAGGATGCAAATATCCAGAGAAAATGATTTGCGGCTCTGGTGTCATTTTCAAAGTTGTTCAGGCGCTTATGAAAACAATGTCAAGGACTGCCCTTGACATGAATCCAAAGATGTCAAAGGCAGTCCTTGACATTCCGCTTGGTTGGGAAAAATGGCTTCTGGATATGGTTGGTCTTGCCACGTTTTCGGACATGGTGCCGCTTGTGGGGGAGAACAGAGTTTTCTCGTACTACGGTATGAAAGTTTTGCGTAAAAGTCCGCGAGTTGGGCTTATGAAAATGTTTAAGTCGCTCAAAATAAATCAACAAACGGTGACCGAAGACGATATTGCTTTTATGATTACACCTCGTATTAACGCCGCATCGCGTATGGGTATTCCACGAGATGCTTTTACATTACTTTCCACAACAGACGAAGTGGAGGCAGGAAAATATGCTGAACATTTAAATAAAAATAATGATGAGCGCAAAGGTGTAGTAGGAAGTATGGTCAAAGAAATAAAAAAATGGATTGCAAGTAGGGATGAAATCCCGCCGAAGCAAAGTATAAATAAAGCTCAGGCGAATGCTACGACTGAGTCAGCTACGACAGCGATGAGGGGAGTGATTGTGCATGGCAATCCGCTTTGGAAACCGTCACTTCTTGGTTTGGTGGCAAACAGTTTTTCCGATGAACATTCACGTCCAGTATTTTTCTGGGGGCGGGAGGGCAATAAAGAGGGGAGCACGATAATAAAAGGTTCGTGTCGTGCTGGTGGAGATACAGACGTTGTTAAGCTTATGGAAAAAGTCAAAGATATCTTAGTTGATTATGGTGGACACACGGGCGCAGGAGGATTTTCACTTCTTCAGGAAAATATTCATATGCTTGAAGAGAGATTAAACGAAGCTTTTCAGAAGCTAGCTCAGGAAGAAGAAATAATCCTTGATACACTCGTAGATACAAAACTCTCACTTGATGATGTGAACTGGCAGACATATTCGCACATAGAAAAATTCGCCCCATTCGGACTAGCAAATCCAAAACCGTTGTTTCTTTTTGAAAATATAATTGTTGACGCGGTGAAACAGTTCGGTAAAGATAAAAATCATTTGGAATTGAAATTTAAGAAATCAGACGGAAAAGATGTCACAGCTATCGCATTTTTCTCCACACAAGAAAAGTTCCCAGTGTCTCTCGACTCTGGAAACGTAATTAACCTCGTGGCAACTCTGGAAAAATCCACATTCCGCAACTTTCCAGAATTACGTCTGCGAATCGTAGACATTTTTTAGTTAACCCTTGACCACACTAATCTTTCTGATAATACACATACGTTAACTTCTTGCTATAGCAAGAAGTTAACGTATGTGGGTCTAAGAAGTTATTTATTGTGGATTGCCGTGTATAATGATGAAATGGAAACAGTTATATTTACTGACGGTTCCGCTCGGGGCAATCCCGGACCGGGAGGTTGGGGAGCTATTGTCTTGACGTCTGACACAGCTATGGAGCTTGGTGGTAGGGAGGGACATACAACAAACAACAGGATGGAACTTTTGGCTGTTATTTCTGCGCTGGAAAATGTAGCAACACATGAGGAAATCACCGTTTATACTGATTCAGCCTACATAGTCAACGGTATTACTCGTTGGGTCAAAGGATGGGCAGAAAATAAATGGAAAACCACTAAGAAAGAAGAAGTTTTAAATAAAGATTTGTGGCAACAGCTTACGCGGGCAACTGAACGCAGAGTAATTAAGTGGGAATTGGTAAAAGGACATGCGGGAGTAGGGGGAAATGAAAGGTGTGACGCTATCGCCACCGAATTTGCCGACAATAATCCTCTGGTTCTCTATAATGGTTCGCGTGAACGCTATGGTGTGGATGTTTCTGGTATTCAAACCAAAGAAGCAAAAAAATCAAAATCTAAAAGCAAAACCACAGCCTATTCGTATGTAAGCGAAATTAACGGAGAGATTAAAGTCCACAAAACATGGGAAGAATGCAAGGCTCGAGTGCATGGAGTAGCCGCTCGTTTCAAGAAATCCGTCTCACCCGCAGACGAAGAGGAAATCATTCGTGAGTTCACCGAATAATTTGCATATGTATTCAAGAAACTCAATTATAATTTTGGCACAGTATATTGTACCAAAATAGAAATATTAAACTCATGATTATTTCAAGTATTTTTGGTTTTATTTCAGGTATTGGCGTGGGTTCATTTTTTTATATCAATCTCGGAATTTTTCTTGCCCTCGGGTTTTTGATAATAATATTTTTTATATATAAAAATTTTGTTCCTGAGGAAAATCGTCGTGTTTTAGTTTTTATTTCCATTTTTCTTCTAGGAACACTCTGTGGATTAGCTAGAGTAACATTTTCCAATCTTTATACCACATCGCAACTCGGTTCATTTGTAGAACAGAAAATTTCTACGGAGGGTATTATCGTCGGTGAGCCGGATGTTAGAGAAAACAATACAAAATTGACCGTGCGTTTGTCGCAAGTTAATTTTTTAAATAGCACTACTTCTGTTTCAGAGAAAATATTGGTAACCACATCTCTGTATCCAGAATTTCATTATGGCGACAAAGTTGCAATAGTTTTAACTTTGAAAGAGCCAAAAAATATAGATTCTGGCGATGGACATGTCTTTGATTATAAAGGGTATCTGAAAGTCAGGGGAATTTGGTATACAGCCAGTTTTGTCAAAATAAGCCTTATTTCTAGGGGCCATGGCAGTTTGATTAAAACGGGATTATTCAAAATAAAGCACGCATTTACGGCTTCATTAAATAGAGTATTGCCCGAGCCAGAATCCAGTCTCATGGCAGGATTACTTCTCGGTACAAAACAATCTTTGGGCAAAGATTTACTTCTGGAATTTCAGAAGACGGGTGTGTCACATATAATTGTGCTTTCTGGTTACAATATTGCCATTGTGGCAACAAGCATTATGTCTTTTTTGAGTTTCTTGCCGAAAAGTTTTTCTTTCAGTTTTGGAATTGGCAGTATTATTTTGTTTACTATTCTCTCTGGAGGAAGCGCTTCAGCATGGCGAGCGGCTATTATGGTCATGGCCGCTCTTGTAGCCAAAAGATATAACCGCGATTACAAAGCCAGTCGCGTACTCGGCTTTGCTATCGTGCTTATGCTTGCTCCCAACCCACTCCTTCTTATTTTTGACCCATCATTTCAACTTTCAGTGTTGGCTACTATCGGAATTATTTTTGTTTCACCTCTTATTTTCCCATATTTTAAATGGGTAACAAAAAAATGGGAGTTCCGAGAAATTATTTCCACCACCATCGCCACTCAATTAACCGTCCTGCCATTTCTTATTTACAATACAGGTCTTTTCTCTCTTGTTTCTCTGCCGGTGAACATTTTAATTCTTGCTACCATACCCACAACAATGTTTCTCGGTTTTATTACCGGTATCGCTGGTTTAATTTCACTTTATCTATCTTTCATCCCGGCATTTTTTGCTTATATTCTCCTCTGGTATCAGCTCACAGTCGTCCACATTGGAGCTAGCCTACCTTTCGGCTCAATTCTTCTCGCCACATTTTCTCCACTCGTTTTAATTTTCACCTACTTAATAATTTTCCTATTTTTGTATTTTCTAAAAAAGCAAACTATTTAAAGTATTTGCTGAAGTAGTCTTTACAGTACTCAAAACTATATTGAAATCCAGAATGTAATGGTTCTGGTAAGTTATCTATTTTAAACCAACCAAGCTCTTCAATTTTATGAGGCTCATTATTTTTTACTTCATCTCAATTTACTTTGATGATAAACGGCATTGCAATCCAGTGAGTTTTTACACCGTTGAACATTCTAAAAATATCATGTGCGGGAAGGCGCTCTGAAATCTCTCCTTTGCACCCGTATTCTTCCCGCACTTCTTGGAGAACATTTTCCTCGACTAAAAGATTAAATTCTAGTTTTCCTCCACCCGGATCCCATTTTCCTTGCTCATCCCTACACTGCAGACCTCTTTTGTGCATGAATAGATTTCCTTCTCCATCGTGGCAATAGAATGGAGTTGTGATACCAACATAGTCGTATCCAATTTTCATATCCATACTTATTTTGCTACACTGTTAAAATTCTCCTCAACCTTCTTCCAATTCAGATTTGCAAAAAAATCTTCAACGTATTGTTTCTTGCCAGATGGTTGGTAGTCGGCGACAAAGGCGTGTTCCCACATATCTAAAGCGAGTATCGGAGTGCATCCAACGAGCTGGCCGAGCTGATGGTCTTCAATGTAGGCGTTCAGTAGTCTGTGTTCTTTTGTATCTAGGTAGAGCATTGCCCAGCCTACTCCGCGAGTCATGGCGATTGACTTGAACCTCGCAAGCCAAGTGTCAAATGAACCCCATAGATAGACAATTGATTTATATAATTCTCCGTCTGGTGAAATGGGAGATGGTCCGTCGGACAGAGAATCAAAATAAACTTCATGATTTCGCATACCGTCATATTCAAATCCAAACCTTCTCTGTGTTTCGTTGATAATGATAATATATGTATCCGTCTGGCCGGATTTTGTGAACTCATCGATTTTTTCCAAAGCAAAATTGGTATGTTTGACATATCCCGCATAGAGCTTCAAATGTTCCTCAATTGTCTTGCTCGAAACTCCTTTTAATTCGGGGATATTAAATTTTTTCTCTTCAAATTGCATCATAGTAGTTTTTAAATTTTAAATTAAAAATTTTCCTATATACTATAGCATATGAGGCAAATTTTTCTGAATGTTCGGACTTATCTACGATGGTATGCTCTCATTTTTCTAGTATTTTTTAGCGTCATTTTGTGGTTTGCTGTAATCCACGAAGACAGAAATGGGATTTTGACTTTTGCTGTTCTGGATGTTGGCCAAGGCGATGCCCTTTTTATTGAATCTCCCACGGGTACGCAGGTTTTGGTGGATGGCGGTCCCGGCAAAACCCTTATGCGAGAAATAACCGCTGTCATGCCATGGTATGACAGACATATAGATATGTTGGTTGTAACCAATCCGGACAAAGACCACTACGAGGGATTCATACCTCTTACGGGCAAATATTCTATTGATGTAGTGGTTGAACCGGGAACAGTATCGCTAACTTCGGAGTATGCAGTGTTGGAAAAAGAAATTGCTGTGAAGAAAATAACCAAAATTTTGGCCAGACGAGGACAAATAATAGACCTCGGTGGAGGAGCGTATTTGCAAATCCTTTTTCCTGACCGTGACGTTTCCGGATTATCCTCAAATAACGGCTCAATTGTTACGCGTTTAGTTTATGGCCATACATCCGTTATCTTACAGGGCGATTCTACTTCAAATATAGAGAATTATCTAGTTACACTAGGGGAGGGTAACTTAAAAAGCACCATACTCAAAGCTGGTCACCACGGCTCGCGGACAAGTACATCGGAAGAATATGTTACAGCGGTTTCACCGCTGTGGACGGTTATTTCTTCTGGGATAAATAATAGTTACGGACATCCGCACAAAGAAACGTTGGACACTTTGAATAAATTAAAAATCCCCACGCTCGATACTTGTAATAATGGCAGAATCATTTTTGAATCGGATGGCAAAAGTTTTATTCTGAAAAATAAAAATCCTATTCTCGCGATATCTGGATGTGTTAAGAAATAAAATTTTCATATAATAAAATCATACACGTTCTTTGCGATCGCAAAGAACGTGTATGATTTTATTATGAGTAAAACGTGGGAGTTCTAAATAAGGTCGGCTTTTTTGAGAGTAGCAAAAGCGCCGTTTTTCTGGATGGTTTTGATGCCACGAGCAGAGAGGGTCAGTGTCATTGACTTTTTCAGTTCAGGAATGTAGATCTTCTTTTTTTGAAGATTTGCGTATTTACGCTTCATTCCCGTGGGGTTGAACTGGGTTGCACGAGTGCGGTTTGAGTATCCACCTTGCAGTTGGGAAGATTTCCCAGTTATGATACATACTTTAGCCATAGTGTTTACGACTTCCAAATTTGGCGAACTCCTTGCTAAAATCTGAAAAATTCTCGTCACCGTACATGAGTACGACTCCTCGCTTTTTTCAGATTTTCACTTCGGATTTCATCCAAATTATGAAAGTCTTGAATATATAATAATATCCGCGTTATGGTATCATAGAATTATAAATATGCAAATTGATTTTATATTTTCCATTTTGATACTTATTTTTTCTGTCATTGTCCATGAGGTTTCTCACGGGTTTGCGGCATATTTGCAAGGCGACAATACGGCAAAATTTGCTGGACGATTAACCCTAAATCCCCTCAGTCATTTGGAATGGTTCGGTTCCTTCCTCCTGCCAGTCATGTCCTATTTTCTCGGAGGGTTTATTATTGGCTGGGCAAAACCGGTGCCGTTTAATCCATACAATTTACGCAACCAAAGATGGGGAGAATCCATTGTAGCTTTTGCTGGACCGGCTGCAAATATTTGTTTAGCTCTAATCTTCGGATTGCTTATTCGTTTTGGAGTTTTGATTCAGTTTGGTGAAGCTTTTGTCCAAATAGCCGTTATGATTGTTTTTATAAATCTTATCCTTGCTACATTTAATCTCATTCCCATACCACCACTGGACGGTTCCAAAATCCTTTTTTCTGTTTTGCCAAATAGTTTACTTGAAGTCCGTTCGTTTCTAGAAAGAAACAGTATATTTATTTTAATTTTCTTTATCTTTTTCCTCTGGCAATTTATTTTGCCTCTCGTATCTCTTGAATTTTCTCTCATTACTGGATTTGCCTTGTAAAATAAAGCTTTTTGGTGGGTTAGAAAAGAAAATAGAAAAATTGCTTGATTTTCAATGTCATCTCATACGATATATCGTATGAGATGAAGTTTTGCATTTTGTTTGCAATTTTTTTCTATACACCACGAGCTTAAAAGACTTTCAGATTTGAGACAAGGTCGCGTATAAAATGCAAAAGAGAAGCGGAGGCGTACTTAGTGGTACGACGAGCATCACTTTTGCATTTTAGACGATGAGATTGGCCAAATGTGGAAGTCAAAAACCACACGGTTGCAATATTGGTACATATGTATTACCATTGCAACCAATGTCTACGATAAATCAGTTAGTCCGTCACAAGCGAACAAAAGTTAAAGTTAAGCCGCGAGCAGTGGCTCTTACTCGCGGATTTAACAATCTGACAAACCGTCCGGTTTTTTATCCTGCTCCATTCAAACGAGGGGTTTGCACAAAAGTAACAACAAAGACTCCAAAGAAACCAAACTCTGCTATACGAAAGATTGCCCGTGTTCGTCTGACAAACGGCATGGAAGTGACAGCTTATATTCCGGGTATGGGACATACTCTACAAGAGCACTCTGTGGTTTTGCTTCGAGGCGGAAAGGTGAAAGATGTCGGTGTACGTTATACTATTGTCCGAGGGATGTTAGACGCGACTGGGGTAGAAAAGAGAATGAAGGGGCGAAGCCGTTACGGTGCCAAGAGACCGAAAGGCAAATAATCGAGACACGAGTACCGAGATACGAGAAACGAAGAAAATAAATGCATTCATAATCGTAATTCGGGTCTCGTAACTCTTAACTCTATCAAAAAGATGAGAAGAAAAGTCATAAACAGAAATATAGTTGGAAAAGATATTGAGTTCAACTCGGAAAAAGTTGGCAAATTTATTAATTATGTTATGGAAAGGGGTCAGAAAGAAACTGCGCGAAAAATTGTTTACGACGCATTTGAAATAATAAAAGATAAGGCGTTAGCTACGAAAGAAGCTACGATCGCGGATGCGCTTGAAATTTTTGAAACAGCTTTGAAAAATACGGGACCTTTGACAGAAGTTCGTTCACGAAGAGTTGGTGGGGCCAACTATCAGATTCCTCGTGAAGTTCGCCCAGAGAGACGAGTTTTCCTTTCCATGAAATGGATTATTGACTCTGCTCGCGATGGCAAGGGCAAGCCAATGGCAAAAAAATTGGCAGATGAAATTATTTTAGCAAGTAAAAATGAAGGTAAAGCTGTTAAAAAGAGGGAAGATACGCACAAGATGGCGGAGGCCAATAAGGCCTTCGCCCATTTTGCATGGTAGTTTTTCTGGTCTTTTTGCCGAATTTCTTTGCTCTCGGTTTTGCCTGCTCCACGCAACGTACTGCTGTACGTTTTGGTCACAGTCAAAACCTGCGATCTTCGAAATTCAACAAAAATCCTCACAAAAACTTACAACTTTGACCTTTGCGAAAAATCCTCGGACCGAAAATATTCTCAACATCTGAATTTAACTAGGCAAGACCTAGTCATATATTATAGATTGCTCAAAAAGGTGTTTTAGTATATAGTCTTATCTATTCTTATCCGAGAGGATTTTTTATTTTATAAACGATGAATAGAGATTACACATTAGATAAAGTCAGAAATTTTGGAATCATAGCCCACATTGATGCGGGTAAAACAACCACATCTGAACGCGTTTTATTCTATACAGGGATGACTCACAAAATCGGTGAGGTGCATGAAGGTGAAACGGTTACTGATTGGATGGATCAGGAGCGCGAGCGCGGAATTACTATCACGGCTGCGGCCATTACCTGCTTCTGGAATAAAACGGATACAGAGAAAAAACCTGACAGCATGTATCGTTTCAATATTATTGACACTCCTGGTCACATTGATTTTACTGCAGAGGTTAAACGCTCGCTTCGCGTACTTGACGGGGCAGTAGTGGTTTTTGACGGTGTTGCCGGGGTTGAACCACAATCAGAAACTAACTGGCGATATGCAGATGACGGAAATGTTCCAAGAATATGTTTTATAAACAAACTTGACCGAACAGGAGCTTCTTTTGAGCGTTCATACGCATCTATTTTAGACCGATTAAATAAAAATGCCGTACGTATGCAGATTCCGATGGGTTTGGAAGATAAGTTTGAGGGTGTTATTGACCTTTTAAAAATGAAAGCATACTTTTTTGAAGGAAATATGGGAATAACCATACGAGAGGAAGAAATTCCAGCTGAATTTCTAGAAGAAGCGAAAAAATACAGAGCAGAACTGATAGAGAAAATAGTGGAGCAGGACGACAAGATGATGGAGGCGTTTCTAGAAGGCAAGGAGCCATCGTTTGAGGATTTGAAAAAAACTTTGCGCAAAGCAACTCTGGCGGTAAAAATTATTCCTGTTTTTGCCGGTTCTGCACTGAAAAACAAAGGCGTTCAGCTTGTCCTTGACGCAGTGGTGGATTACCTGCCATCTCCTGTTGATATGCTTCCGGTTTGCGGACTTGACCCAAAAACAGGCGAGGAGATTTTCCGTAAGCCATCAGACGAAGAGCCATTTTCTGCTCTGGCTTTCAAACTCCAAAACGACCCGTTTGTTGGGCAGCTGACATTTTTCCGTGTCTACTCCGGAACGTTAGAAGCTGGAACATATATATACAACTCAACAACGGGCGAGAAGGAACGCCTTGGACGTATTGTTCGCCTCCAGGCAGACAAACGTGAGGAGGTCAAAAAAGTTTTCTCTGGAGAAATCGCTGCGGCAGTGGGATTAAAGAGCGCAAAAACTTCTCACACTCTCTGCGATGAAGACAAACCGATTATTCTAGACCCAATTAAATTTGTGGACCCTGTCGTCTCTTTGCGTATTGAACCAAAAACAAAAGCTGACCAAGAAAAAATGGGTATGTCACTCAAAAAACTTGGAGACGAAGACCCCACCTTTGTTATTTCCTCAAACAGCGAAACAGGTGAAAGTATTATTTCCGGAATGGGTGAATTGCATTTGGAAATTATGGTGGAACGTTTGAAACGAGAGTTTGGGGTAGAAGTAAATGTCGGCAAACCACAAGTGGCATATAGAGAAACAATTTTGGGTACTGCAGAAGCGGAACATAAATACATAAAACAAACAGGAGGCAAAGGACAATACGGACACGTCAAACTGACACTGAAGCCTTTGGAGAAAATTGAAGAAGGAAAAAAGATTCCAAAGAACACACATAGATACGAGGATTTTGAATTTATTGACTCAATAAAGGGAGGGGTTATTCCGCAAGAATTTATTCCGGCTGTAGAAAAAGGCGTACATGAGGCCATGGACCGGGGAATTGTGGCCGGATACAAAATGGTCAATGTATCCTGCGAGCTTACCTACGGTTCTTATCACGACGTGGACTCATCGGAAATTGCATACAAAATTGCCGCTTCGCAGGCATTTCAAGATGCGGCAAAGAGAGCTCGTCCTGTTATCCTTGAGCCGATTATGAAAGTGGAAGCAATCATGCCGGAACAGTTCATGGGAGACATCACTGGTTCGCTTTCTGGAAAACGAGGTCAGATAGAAGGTATGGATGAACGTGGAATGCTCCGAGTTATACACGCCAAAGTGCCTCTGTCTGAAATGTTTGGCTATACCACAGACATCCGTTCAATGACCCAAGGTCGCGGTTCAGTCCAAATGGAATTTGACCACTATGAGGTGGTGCCACCGAACGTGGCTACAACAATTATAGAATCAAGAAAATAACATAAATTTTAAAAACTCTACAGACACTGGGTGTCTGTAGAGTTTTTTGCTAACACTGGGTGTTAGCAAGTTTTTAATTGCGAGTAGTTTCTAAAGGCGATACAATATAAGTATGAAAACTACTCCGGAGTATCCTACTCTCGCTATTTCATCTGAACTTGATGAAGTTTTAAATTCGAAAACACCTGCGCATTTTGATATTTTGCGTAAGCAAACTGAAACACCTCTGATTAGAGGAGGTGAAAAAGCTTTTTTGCAAGCAGCCAGAGAAAATCAGCCGACAGATTTACCTATTCCTTCCGATGAGGGAATTGTTCATTTTGAAAATGTAACAGTTTCTTCCTCTCCAGATAAAAATCGCCCTGAAAAAGTAAAAAATACGGAAGAAAAGAAAGAGGAAAAATTTCTTTTGCCTTCGCAAATATTGTTATCTCTGGATGAGATGATAAAGAGTGGTCGCCTATTAAAATTCTTGAGATTTAGTGTGGCCGATGCAACTTCAAGTGACGACGTTGAATATTTTTTATTCATTGCCTGTGAAAAGGGTGATATTACAGTAGAAGAAAAACGAGAGATGCTCGCTTTTTTGAAATCGGAGACAACAGTTTCCTCCATCAGTGAAAAAGTGAAAAATCCTCCGAATGCTGAAGGGGATTTAAAAATAGAAGAAGTGGTTGGAGAGACTTTACCGGAGCAGATAGAGGACACTCTTAGAGAGGCGCGTTCAGAATACGCAACACAACTTATTGCTTGGAAAAATGAAATTCGGCAGAAAAAAGGAAAATTTGCAAAAGTTCTAGCAGACCTGGGTGGAGAACGGTCTCTGCCAGACCAAGAAAAGCCCCAAGAATTGAAAGATGCAGAAGAAGCTTATCTGGTAGCTAAAAAGAAAAAGAGACAAGTAATGTTTAGTCAGAGTGAAACTATGGTTGGAATGGAAGGCGACTACCAGTTCAATATGGAAATGATAAAAGAAGCCGAGAATGAATACATTTCTCTGCAAAGAAAAATTACAGAGTCACTGCCTCCTTTGGAAAAAGGCATTGTCACAAAGGCCTTTGAAAAATGGGCCAAACTTCCTATGCCTGCACGGGTTGCTCTTAGTACGGCATTGCTTACAGGTACTTCTGTTGCTATTGGTTCTTTGGCACTCGGCGGCGCAGCGGCATATGGCGGATATCGTCTGGCACGCGGACTTGCTGGCGCCAGTGTCTCACAAGGAGTTGGTAAATTGGTAGACGGTATATTTAGAAAAGGAAATGAAAGAATGAAGAGTAATATACTAGAGCAATATGGTACCAATATATCAGAAGAAAATTTTGAAAAGAAAGAGAAAGAAATGATGCGAGCATTTGAGAAAGAAGAAAACGCTATAAAACGTCAGCGTTTATACAAAGCGACCGCGATGATAACTTCCGGTGGATTTGCAGCAGGAGTGCTTGGTAAAATTTCTTCTTTACAGAGCGCTGTGAATGCGCCAACTGTCGGAGGAGGAGTTCGTCTGTCGGAAAATATTCCAAAATCTGGGGTAATTGTATCGGAACCTACGCCTCCTCCTGTGCCTGGACCCATGCTTGGACCAAAGGTGGTGGCAGAATTGCCGACAACGAAAGTGGAGCTTTCTCCGCGTGGATTTATTCAAGATTTTGAAAATCTAAAAGCCAAGCTTGTAGAACAATATGGCGGGACGGATAAAGTGCCTGGGCAATACGAGCATTTTGTCAAAACTCCGGCTGTGAAACTGGCACAAGAGTTTGGTTTTTACGATGCAGAAAAAAATATGAGTGGAATAGGACTGAAAGGTGAGAGTTTGATACTGGACACAAAAGGCAACCTGGTCTATCACCAGCTGGATGGTTCTGACCACATCATGATGGATACAAATACAGGAAGCGTGGAAGAAAAATTCAGTGGGAAAATGTTTACAAAGGATATTTCCGAAGAAGCAACTGCAGATAACGTTTCAGTTGAAACCAAGCCACAATCTGAAGTTTCTGTTGAACCGGAAGTAGTAGAAAATGCTCCACAGGCAACCGAGGCAGAAAATGTTCCTGAGATAAGTGAACCTGTTTCAGAGTCTGAAATGCCTGCTGAACCTCACGGAGCTGTTGAAAGCACTCCTATGGAAGCGGAAGCTAGTGTCTCCGAACCTCAGATTTTAAGGCATTTTCCAAGAAGCTTTGAAGAAACATCCATTAGTACACCTTCTGGAGTAACTCTCCACTATGACATTTCAACTGGCAAGAGCATTCCTGAATCGCTTCTTCTCAATGAGGTAGAATTTGCCCGTCGCTATAACTCTGGCGGAGCTGAAATATGGAAACTGGATGATAAATTTCAGAATGGGAATGAATACAAAAATGTGCGCGCACTTTTAGCCCAATCAACCGAAGACCCAAGATATGTAAAACAGTTGGGCCGAATTGTGATGTCTGTGCCGTTTGAAGATGGCAAAATCCATATTGTTCAGGGTGTAGGCGGAGGCAATCCGAATGAAGCGACAGTTCTTTTGAATGGCAAAGAAGTTGCTAGAGGCACTCTGACCCAAACCGGCCCGAAAATAGAATTAATCAAGGGACTCAAAGGAGGATTGCTTTTCCCTGACACGGCTTACGAGCGAGCATTCAAAAAAGTTTTACCTGTTATTAAGACATTAAAAATGAGAGAATAAACATATTGTATGAGCAACATTTTATCAAAGGATATAATAAAAGAATGGGGACTTGGTACTTTACCAGAAGCAAAACAATTGGAGATTGTAGAGCGTATGGGACGTCTCTTGTACCAGGCTTTACTTGTACGAGCTCTGGATATTCTCTCTGAAAAAGAGCAGGTGGAGTTTGATTTGCTTTTGGACGAAGATACTACAACACCTCAAGATGTTTTAAAATTTCTGGAGTCAAAAATTCCAACATTTGACATTCTCCTTGCCGAAGAAAAACAAAAATTGAAAGAAGATTTACTTGTGCCCGTGGCGTAATTTGACATTGGAAGTCATTTTGTATAGTATATTAAACATCGCGTTTTCGTGATTTTTTAATTTTATAAACAATTTATTAAATAACCACACGCTTTCAGATTTGGATGCCGAGCACCAGAAAATTCATTGGTGCTTCGGCGCCAAATGTGGAAGCTCTGTGACTAACATACAAAAATACAATGGCAGAATCAGCAAAATTTGATAGAAGCAAGCCCCACATCAATGTGGGTACTATTGGTCACGTTGACCACGGCAAGACTACATTAACAGCAGCTATTTTGGCTGTGCTTGGAAGAGCTGGCGCGGGATATTCATCCAGACTAAAAGGAGTTGACCAAATCGACTCCGCACCTGAAGAAAAAGCTCGTGGAATCACCATCGCTTTATCCCACAACGAGTATGAGACACCTGCCCGTCACTATGCTCACGTGGATGCTCCTGGTCACGCCGACTATATTAAAAACATGATTACTGGCGCCGCACAGATGGACGGCGCAGTCCTTGTGGTTGCCGCAACAGACGGTGTCATGCCTCAAACACGAGAGCATGTTCTCCTTGCAAAACAAGTTGGTGTGCCAAAGATAATCGTATTTCTAAACAAATGCGATATGGTTCCAGACAAAGAGCTTATTGATTTGGTGGAGGAAGAAGTTCGAGAACTTCTAACAAAACAAGGTTTTGATGGCGCGGGAGCTCCTGTAATCCGAGGTTCAGGATTGAAAGCTCTTGAGTCAAAAGACAATACAGACGAATGGGCAATGAAAGTTCTGGACTTGGCTAGTGCATTGGACACATATTTCCCAATTCCACAGCGAGATTTGGACAAGCCATTCCTCATGCCAGTTGAAGACATTTTCTCTATTGAAGGACGAGGTACTGTAGTAACAGGCCGTATTGAAAGAGGCGTTGTTAAAGTTGGCGAGGAAATAGAATGTATTGGATTGAAAGACACACAGAAATATACAGTTACTGGTATTGAAATGTTCAACAAGTCTCTTGACCAAGGTCAGGCAGGAGACAACGCTGGAATCTTGCTCCGTGGTGCCAAGAAAGAAGAAATTCACCGAGGTCAGGTGCTGTCAAAGCCAAAGTCTGTTACTCCTCACACAGAATTTACAGCAGAGGTTTATATCTTGAAGAAAGAAGAAGGTGGACGACACACACCTTTCTTTACTGGTTACAAACCGCAGTTTTACATCCGAACAACAGATGTTACAGGTGACGTTACTCTAAACGAAGGTGTTGAGATGGTCATGCCTGGAGATACAGTCACTTTCAAAGTAAAGCTCGTTGCTCCGGTTGCGCTTGAAGACAATACGCGATTTGCTATACGCGAGGGAGGAAAGACTGTTGGCGCTGGGGTCGTTACCAAGATCATAGCGTAACTTCCAAATTCGGCGTACTGCGTTGTTGGACTTCAAAATTTGATTGTCACCGTACGACGAGTACGGCTCCAATCAAATTCCTCGTCCGCCTAGCATCGCATCTAAATTTGAAAGTTAGAGATTACTTACTATTTAGTTTTCAAAAGTTATAATAAAAAACTGCTCATGTGAGCAGTTTTTTGTATTGACTTTTATTTTTCATCTTCTATTTTAAATCCGTCTGCAGGTTGACCTTCTTTTAATGCTCGTACCGCAGCTTCCAAAGCAAGCACACTCATTTTATATTGGTCTTCCTTGGCTTTGTTAATTATAGATAGAATTTATTCTCCTAAAGCTTTTTTCTTTTCAATTTCTCCCACTTGTTCTGGTGGCATCTCCATACTGGATGTTTCTTCACTCATGATTTTTTGTTATTTAATATGTCATCATTATAGCATGGGAAGTGATTTTGAGTTAATAACTTCACTACGATACCCCATCATTTAGAGGCGGGGGTTTGTTTTGCCAAAAATTCATCTCTTACGATATCTCGTAATAAATACACCTATCATACGCTATAGCGTATGATAGGTGTATAGTGAACTATTCATTTTAGGGTTACTATGTAGTTTTGTTTTTGTCAAAAATTTGCCAAAATTTAATTTAAAACTGATATAATTTAGTAAATGATTAATTTCAAAAAACTACTGAAAGAGAAAAGGGCTTGATATATAAAACTGTCGGAAAAGTTTATCGTCCTATTTTGAAAGAATATGTTACTTTTAATTCTAAAGGTTTTTATCACTTACGATACGATACTCACGAGAAAGCGAGAAGGGTGAAAGAACAAATATACAAATTTAATTTGCTTCCACTTATTATTCCCGCAATTAAAAACGCAAAAAATGTGTTTGATTATAAAAAAGAGCAGTATTCCAAACTCCTTGGCAAATATTACGAAATATGGGAACTTCGAGAAACTGTTGGAGGGAAAAACCCAACTTCGCTATCTGTGATTTTGAGAAGGATCGGGAACGGAAATATTACATTTCTTAGTGTGTATGACAGAAAACCAAAAATGAAAAAATAGAAACAAAAAAGCCATCATGGGGATGGTATTTTTGTGACGTCCACTTTCGGCGTAGAGTAACCTCAAGCCGAATAAAGCTTGCGCTTGATGGACGCTAGAGGCAGTATATATGGAAAGGCATTAAAAGTCAATGAATGAATAAATTTGACCCCATAACTATTCTCTGCTAGTATCTTTCTTACATATGGTAACGAAAGAAGCTCCTACAAAGAAAGTGGCGGGAAAGACGGCGGTCAAAAAGACTGCGGCTAAAGTTGTTGCCAAACCTAAAGTTGCAAAGGCGCCCGCAAAGCAAGAAACAGTTTCCAAACTGCGTATTCGGGTACAGGCCTACGAATACAAGATTCTTGATTTGTCAGTCAAGCAAATCATAGATACGGCTATTCGTTATGATGCTGTAGTGCAAGGACCTATTCCTCTTCCGACAAATATAAAAAAATACACTGTCAATCGTTCGGCATTTATTTTTAAAAACGCCCGCGAGCAGTTTGAAATGCGAATTCACAAACGACTGATTGATATTTTGAACCCTACTCCAAAGATAATGGAGGCACTGACGAATCTCTCACTTCCGAGTGGTGTAAATATTGATGTAAAAATTATTTAACCGTATGGTTGAATAAAAAGCTGATATCTGCTAATGTATCTCAATCCCATTAGAACTAACGGATTTATAAAATCCTATTTCTAACGGGATAAATCGCCGTTACGGCATTTTTATTTTTCTTATGACTAAATTTATATTAGGCACAAAAATAAATATGACCCAAATCTTTGACGAGGCGGGGATTGTTCATCCAGTAACTGCCATCAAGGCGGGACCGATGATTGTCACACAGGTTAAGTCTGAAAAAACAGATGGTTATTCTGCCATCCAAGTCGGTTTTGGCGCACGCAAAGCAAAAAATATAAATAAACCTTTGAGAGGTCATATTAAAGATAATAATTTTATGTATCTTCGCGAATTTCGTACAGATGATACACAGGGTAACCCTGTGTATACTGTCGGCGATGCGATTGACATTTCCACTTTTTCTGAAGGTGATAAAGTTACTGTTTCCAGTATTTCAAAAGGCAAAGGTTTTCAAGGTGTTGTAAAGCGACACGGTTTTAAAGGGGGTCCTCGTTCACACGGACAAAAGCATTCCGAACGCGAGCCGGGCTCTATAGGTGGCGGTGGTCGTGACGGCGGACGTGTGGCAAAAGGAAAAAGAATGGCAGGTCGTATGGGCGGAGACAGAATCACTTCAAAAGGTTTGACGATAGTTTCTGTCAAACCAGAAACAGGCGAGCTTTTTATTCGTGGAGCGGTGCCGGGAAGAAGGGGAACATTAATAGAGATAAGAGATACGAGTAAAGAGTAACGGATTTGAATTATTCGTAACTCGTATCTCGATACTCGTAACTCTATTCAAAATTATGGAAGGAACAATTTACAACCAAAAAGGAAAGGAATCAGGAAAAATCTCCCTGCCGGAAGCAGTTTTTGGTTTGAAGTGGAATGCCGACCTTGTGCATCAGGTTGTTGTTTCTATGGAATCAAGCGCCCGTACACCTGTGGCTCATGCAAAAAACCGTGGGGATGTAAGAGGCGGAGGTAAAAAGCCATGGAAGCAAAAAGGCACTGGTCGTGCTCGCCATGGTTCAATCCGTTCTCCCCTCTGGAGACATGGAGGTGTTACGCACGGCCCAACAAATCTGAAAAATTTTGATAGAAAAATAAACAAGAAAATGAAAGCCAAAGCGCTTTACACAATCCTTTCCAAAAAATTTAAAGATAATCAGGTAGTTTTTGTTGATAAGATTGAATTTTCTTCTATAAAAACAAAATTTGCGAAAGAAGTGATGGATTCACTGTTTGATAAAGCTTCAAAAAAGAAAAACAATGCAATTCTTCTTACAATTCCAAAGAAAGATAAAAACGTGGAAAAAAGTTTCAGTAATTTTGGCAATCTAAAAGTGGATGAAATTCGAAACATTAGTCCGATTGATTTGATGAAATATAAATATGTTGCTATCGTTGATCCAGAAAAAGGTCTACCACAAATTTCTAATAAAATCGAGGTAAGAGTAAAGAGTAAAGAGTTACGAAAAATCCAAAATTCAGATTCTAAACTCGATACTCATAACTCGTAACTCTACCCAATATGAATGATCTGACACATATTTTAATAAGACCGCACATTACCGAGAAAGCAACAATATCGGCGGAGTCTTCAGTCTATGTTTTTGAAATAGATGCTCGTACCACAAAAGCTATAGTGAAAAAAGCATTTGTAGAAAAATACAAAATCACTCCGCTAAAAATCAGAACGGTTACTATTCCAGCCAAGCAAGTTTTTGTCCGAGGCAAGAGAGGGACAAAGGCCAGTTACAAAAAGGCCTACATTTATTTAAAGAAAGGAACTAAGGTAGAAAATTTATAGGAATAATAAAGCCGCGCTAAAAGGACGGTTGCGCGACATGATTTCGCTAAATCACATGAAAAGATATAAACCAACAACAAAATCCCGCCGACAAATGACAACTATTTCATTTGGGGATTTTGTGACAACAAACGAGCCGGAGAAATCGTTAACGCACGGTTTCCGAAGACAAATGGGACGAAACCATCACGGCAAAGTAACAACTCGTCACAAAGGAGGTGGTCACAAAAGACTCTTCCGAGAGATTGATTTTAAATACGACAAAATAAATGTTCCGTACACTATAAAAACAGTAGAGTATGACCCAAACCGCTCTGGCTTTATTGGCTTGGCACAGTATAAAGATGGTGAGAAAAGATACGTTCTTCTTCCTCGTGGAGTAAAAGTGGGCGATATCCTAGTGACTTCGGAGACAGCAGAAGTAAAAGTTGGAAACAGGCTACCTCTCCGTAACATCACTATCGGCACATTTGTTTACAATGTAGAAGTCAAGCCAAAAGGTGGCGCAAAAATGGCTCGTTCTGCAGGAAACTTTGTGGAGGTCATTGCAAAGGACGCCGGTTATGTGGACATCAAACTTCCTTCTACTGAAATCCGCAAAGTGTTGGACACAGCATGGGCATCAATTGGAGATGTTTCAAATCAGGAAAACCGACTGGTCAATCTCGGCAAAGCCGGCCGTTCACGATGGCTTGGCATACGCCCAACTGTTCGTGGTACGGCCATGAACCCAGTTGACCACCCACACGGAGGAGGTGAAGGTCGCCAAGGTCGCGGCCGCAGACGAGCAATCTCCATCTACGGTAAGGGAACAGGAAAGGGTCAGAAGTCCCGAACTCCAAAGAAGTACTCCAATAAATTCATCGTCTCACGAAGAAAAGTTGGAAAAAGAAAGTAAAAATGATATAGTTGGTTGAGGAGGGACACATGAGTCTAGAAGAGAGAGAGAGCTTAGAGACAATCGCCAGTCAATTAGGAAAAGAATTGGTCGGAGTTATTCCGGGCGTTTGGGGCACCAGTCTTACTGCAAGGCCTGTAAAAGAGCCAGAGTTAAAGCTTAAAGTGATTTGTACCGAGGAAGCTAAACAAAAAGTTCTTCAAAAATACGGCGACGATAGTTACCGAGGTCATAAACTTTATTTTCAAATTTCAGAACAAGGTCCTCGATTTGCGTAACCATAATTTTCTCCAGGGCGGTCCAGGCGACCGCCCTTTTTCATTTGACAATATATAGTATATTATATAGTATGTAGCCCAAGTAAAGAGCCCATTACCTCTTATACGATTTGTTTGCGGTAGTCGACAGAATACCACTAACAAAGTGGTTTTTAATTTGTTTTTTTATTCGTATCCATTCGTGTTTTAATTCGTTATTTCGTATTTATGACAAGGTCATCAAAAAAAGGTCCATATGTAGATGAACGAGTTCTCAAGAAAATTGAGGGCAAAAAGCCACTTGAAACAGGGGTTATTAAAACGTGGTCAAGAGCTTGTGTCATATCACCAGAAATGGTCGGTTTTAATTTTGGTGTTCACAATGGCAGAACTCATCTGGAAGTTCTTGTCTCCGAAGACATGGTCGGACACCGTCTGGGTGAATTTTCTCCAACTAAAAAGTTTATAAAACACGGAGGAAAGATGCAGAAAGAGCAAGAGCAGAAAGCAAAGGAAGGCGAGATTGCCGCCGCACAGTCTGCAAAGGCAGTGACCGCTGAACCAGCAGGAGCAAAAAAATAACCGCGATACAAATATGCGAATACATACGAATAAAACGAATAGAATACAAGAAATGGAATTAATTTTCGTATCATTCGCATAAATTCGTATATTGGTATCGATAAACTATATGAAAACTGCTCACGCCACACTTTCAAATTTCCGACAAGCACCACGCAAAATGCGTATGGTGGCAAATACTGTACGTGGTAAAAGAGTTGTTGATGCCTTGATTAATTTGGAATTTACTGCAAAAAAAGCCTCACTTCCTATAAAAACTCTTATACAATCTGCCGTGGCAAATGCAAAAGCTATGGACTTGCCTACAGAAAATCTAATAATAAAAACTATCAAAGTAGATTCAGGCAAAATTTTATACAGGCGAATGCCAGCCGCTCAAGGAAGCGCGCACCCTATACGTAAGAGAACCAGTTCAATCTTTGTTGAACTGGGCGAGAATCGAGAACCGAGTACCGAGAAACGAAAAATCAAGAATCCAAAATCGAAACTCGTATCTCGTATCTCTTAACTCTACCTACCATGACACATACCGTTCATCCATATTCACATCGCCTAGGAATCATCCGAGATTGGAAATCTCGCTGGTTTGGCGTAAAAAATAAATACAAGGAATTTTTGAAAAGTGATGTGCTTTTACGGGAGTATTTGGAGAAAAAACTTCGTGATAACTATGTCAGCAATATAGAAATGGAGCGAGGTGAGAAAGTGTTGCGTATTATTATTGAGACATCTCGTCCAGGTATGATTATTGGTCGCTCAGGTGATGGCGCCGTTAAATTAAAAAAGGATATTTCTGCATTTTTGAATAAACATAAACTTTCTCCTCTCGGCGAAGTGAAAGTGGATATAAAAGAAATTAAATCTCCCGAGTCAAACGCCACAATCGTTGCCCAAATGGTTGCCGATGGATTGGAAAAGCGTTTGCCTTTCCGCCGTGTGGTGAAACAGATGGTGGAAAAAGTTATGGCAAATCGTGATGTCCTTGGTGTAAAGATAGAATTGTCTGGACGACTCGGTGGCGCTTCAATGGCACGTCAGGAAAAAATAAAGAAAGGTCGTATTCCGCTTCAGACTTTCCGCGCCGATGTGGATTTTTGTAAATATAAAACAAGAGTCCCTTATGGGGGTGTTGGTATTAAGGTTTGGATATATAAGGGAGAAGTGTTCGCAAAAAAGTAAAAAGTTTGTAAAGTTATAAAGTTCATAAAGTAAAATCCATAATCCACTTTACAAACTTTAAAAACTTTCAACTTTATAAACTAAATTTATGTTGTTACCAAAAAAAGTAAAATACAGAAAGTGGCAAACATTTCGAAAGAACGCTAATAAAGTTGGTGTGGCTTCACGTGGTACCACTATTTCTTTCGGCTCTCATGCCTTGAAAGCCCTGTCAGGAGCGCGTATTATGTCAAACCAGATTGAAGCTGGCAGAAAAGCCCTATCTCGCGCAGTTGGTAAGACCGGCAAGATTTGGATCCGCATTTTTCCAGATATGCCCCTGACCAAAAAGCCAGCTGAAGTGAAGCTTGGTAAAGGAAAGGGTGATTTGTTTGGCTACTGCGCGCCGGTTAAGCCAGGAAGAATTATTTTTGAAGTTGATGGTGTTACGGATGCAGTTGCCAGAGAAGCTTTGCGAAAAGCTGGAACGAAATTACCCCTCAAAACAAAGATAATCTCTCACTAGAACTTCCAAATTATGACCAATGTGATTTTTCACAATTCAACTTCAGATTTTCCTCCTTACAGGAGCAGTACACCTTTTCGATCTTTTGAGTACAAAAACTCTGAAAAGGTCTTGCGAAGTCATACCCATGACTTCTCACTCGACCTTGGCCAAATTTGAAAGTTCTAGCCAAATGTGAAATTTAGTGTATATTAAATGAAATTTATGAAAGAGTTTACAAACAAAAGTAAAAAGGAACTACAGACAATACTTTCAGAAAAAAGACTAGCTTTGCGCACATTTCGCTTTTCCATAGCGGGTAGCAATATGCGCAATGTGAAAGAAGGTAGCGCACTGAAGAAAGATATTGCTATGGTGTTGACTCTTTTGAATGTGAAAGCAAAAGTGAATAACGAATAAAGAATAATGAATAATGAAAAAATAAAAAATAATACAGTAAAAACTCTCTCGGGAGTAGTAGTGTCAAATAAGATGACAGACACTGTTGTGGTGGAAGTTGTTCGTTTTGTAAAACATCCAAAGTACGGCAAGTACGTCTCTAAAAGCAAAAAGTTTAAAGCCCACGATGTCGGCAATACAAAGCAAATTGGGGATAAGGTTACCATAGAGGAGTGCAGACCAATTTCAAAAGATAAACACTTTAGAATAGTCGAAAGTTCGTAAAGTTATAAAGTTCATAAAGCAGACTCAAAACCCACTTTACAAACTTTAAAAACTTTATAACTTTATAAACTAAAATTATGATCCAACCGCAATCAATTGTCAAAATAGCAGATAACACCGGAGCAAAAATCGGACGCGTGTTCAAAGTGCTCGGAAGTTCCAAAAAGAGATACGCCAGCATAGGCGAGTTGGTGGTTCTCTCTGTCCAGAAAGCTGAACCTAGAAAAACAACAAAGAAAAAAGATATTTTGTATGCAGTGGTTGTCCGTCAACGAGCGCCTTTTCGAAGAAAGGACGGCTCATATATTCGTTTTGACGAAAATGCAGTAGTTATAGTGGTCAAAGATAAAAAAGAGCCGGTAGCAGGACGTATTTTCGGTCCTATCCCGCGGGAACTTGGTGAGATGGGGTATCAAAAGATTATTAGTTTAGCCCCAGAAGTAGTCTAAAATTGAGTCAAGAGTAGCGAGATAAGAGTCACGAAGAATGCAAAATCGTAACTCGAGTCTCGGAACTCGTAACTCTATCAATATCATGAATGTAAAAAAAGATGACAAAGTAATAGTGCTCACCGGTAAAGACAAAGGTAAAACAGGAACCGTTGTCAAATCATTTCCAAAAGAAAACAGAGTCATTGTTTCTGGTGTAAATATTTTGAAAGTTCATCAGAAGCCTCGAAAGAGTGGAGAGAAAGGACAGATACTAGACAAGACCATGCCGATAGATGTATCCAACGTAAAAAGGGTCGAGGCACGAGGTACGAGAAAAGAGACCCGAAAAATCAAAGGCTCAAAATCGTAACTCTATACTCGTAACTCTTAACTCTATTAAAAACTATGGAATCAATCAAAGAAAAAACAAAAGAAGCTTTTGATATTATGAAATCGGAGTTTCATTATAAAAACATCATGCAAGCCCCAAAAATAGAAAAGGTGGTGATTTCTTGTGGTGTTGGTTCGCAGAAAGACAAAAAGAAACTAGACCTTATAGAAGACCGCCTCTTAAAAATCACAGGACAGAAACCTGTTCGCAAGGGCGCAAAAATATCAATCGCCGCTTTCAAAGTGCGAGAAGGGGATACTGTCGGTATGCAAATCACTTTGCGTGGACAGAGAATGTATGATTTTCTGGACCGATTGGTCAATATTGCACTTCCTCGCACGAAAGATTTTCGAGGAATCTCAGCAAATGCAGTTGATGAAATGGGTAACTACACTTTAGGTATAAAAGAAAACACTATTTTCCCAGAGTCGTCCGATGAAGATTTGAAAGATGTTTTCGGTCTTGCCGTTACTATTGTTACAAATGTTAAAAACAAAGATGAGACAAAAGCTTTTTTGACTCACCTCGGTTTTCCCTTCAAAAAACAATCAGCCGATAAGGCGAAAGCTACGACAGTCCATGTATCAAAAAGCCGAGCCCCAAAGAAGTAAAATTATTTTCATCTACAATAAATGGAATTTTTTACTCATACACCTATCACACGCTATAGCGTGTGATAGGTGTATGAGTTGAACAAGTTTTAATAGGTTTATATATTATTATGTGCTAATATTAATAATAGAAGTTGAGACAGTTTAGTCTCAATATATTTTGTCAGAAATCACGACTAAAGGAGAAAGTATGAAGTCAAAGAGTTATCTTGGATTTTTGATGTTGTTGGCGTTGATGTTATTTTTGGTTTTGCTTCCGTCCGCATTTTCAAGTGTCTATCAAAACACCGGAAACGGGTTGATTCCAGAGTGGACATTTGGAACAAAAACACAAGACCGTGTTGAGACAAACCAAAAGAAGGAGTGTTTTGAGACGGATGCAAAACAGCCATTCAAGTTTGATGTCTGTTATGTGCCAAACAGACCTTAGAGAAAGAAAGACGTTCCAGCTTCGACCTTGCCGAACTTTTCTCTGCTGTAAAGTCCACGAACTATAAGGAGTTAAAACTTGTATTTGTGGCCACAAGTAGGAGTGGAGATGTAAGTAAAGTTGAATGCACATTCAAGTTTCAATGAACTGGGCGGGTGGATTTTCAAGGCGGTGAGGAGAGACCTGCCGCCTTTTTGTTTTGTTTGACAATTTGTGTGTATATATGGTAGTTTGTTTTTAGAATCAGTTCGTCAAAAACAGGGGGGATTATCGATGTCAAAGACTCAACAGCTTGGCAAAAACATGAGTCCAAGCAAAACAAAACTGGGAAAGTTTTTACGAAAATGTCGTATTAAACTTGGATTAAGGCAAGTTGAAGTAGGCAGACTTTCAATGGTTAAACAATCAGACTACAGTCATTTTGAAACTGGTAGATCCAAATATCTCAATCCCAAACAAATCAAAGGTTTAGCCAAAACTCTGAAGTGTCAAGAGGTGGAATTGGAAATTCTTGTTCCACCAAAACCAAAACCAAAACAGGAACCTACAACTGAACTCGGCTTACTTATCCGCAACCGAAGGGAAGAGCTTGGGCTGACGATTGAGACTTTTGCCAAAAAGCTCAAAATATCCCTGGCACAAGCAAAATGTTTGGAAACCCGAATAGCCGAGCGAATGAAGTACAAGTTGTTTGAACCTCTTTTAAGAGTTCTGGAATTAAAACCGTCAGATTTAGGTAGATTTGTGGGCTGGACTAAAAACGAAAGCCTCACCAGTTTAGGTCAAGTCATCCGTTCACGCCGTAAAGAGCTTGGATTTTCGTTAGCAAGTCTTGGCCAGAAATTAGGTATCACTCGCGAGCGAGTACGTCAGATTGAGAATAATCGGTCTTCCTTTAGTAATAAAGGGAATAAACTTAAGAAGATAGCTAAAATTCTCAATCTGAATTTTTCTGAATTGCAAGCATTACAGCCGGCGCGGAGATTCAAAAGAGGCAAGATAGGTACCGACACATTTGGTGGGTTTCTGACTGCTCGGAGGGTAGAACTTCACCTGACACAATACGAACTTGCTGAACGTGTGGGAATTTCACCAAACACAATCTGTGCCACAGAATTAGGAAAATTTGTGCCTAATTCCGATATGTTGGGAAAGATGGCGACGGCTCTTGACTGCGTTATTCCATCTCAACTCATTCTGATTCCTCGTAAGCGCGGTCGTCCTCGGAAGGATTTGATTAACTCGTGACTGAACTGAATAGCCCGTGACCCTCTTTTGGGGTCATGGGCTCATTTATTTTCATTTGACTTTGTAGATTCTCTTTGCTACTATCTTTTGAGCTTGCAAAAGCTATTTTTTGTTAGATATGGCGAAAACATCCGTAAAAGCTAGAGCGGCAAAAGTGCCGAAATTTAAAACACGAGCTACAAATCGTTGTTTTAAATGCGGACGCGGACATGGATTTATGAGAGACTTCGGTCTATGCAGAATCTGTTTTAGGGAATTAGCAAACGAAGGCAAAATCCCCGGTGTTAAAAAGTCTAGCTGGTAACCAGAAAAATGTAAACTGTAAAAATCAAAATGGAAAATGACAGATTAAAATTAAAAATGATGAATTCAGAAATTTTGCATTTTACATTGTCATTTTGATTTTTGATATTTACATTTTTAATTATATTTTATGGACCCAATTGCAGACATGATTGTCCGAATAAAGAATGCATCAGATTCAAAGAAAAAATCTGTGGTTTTTCCACATTCAAAATTGAAACTGACTATTGCGGACGTTTTGATGAAAGAGGGATTTATAAAATCTTTCAGTAAGAAAGGCAAAAAATTGATTAAGTTTATTGAAGTGGAGCTTATTCATACGGATGGCGTCCCAAGAATTCACGGAGTAGAGCGTGTATCAAAATCTTCCAAGAGGATTTATCAAAAATCTAAAGATATTCGAAAAGTTAAATCTGGAATGGGAGCTCTTGTACTTTCCACACCAAAAGGCATTATGACGGACAAGCAAGCAAGGATAGAAAATGTCGGTGGAGAAGCTCTCTTCAAAGTGTGGTAACACTTTGAAGAATGTAAAGTGTAAATATCAAAATGAAAAATTATAGATTAAAATTAAAAATGATGAATTCAGAAATTTTGCATTTTACATTGTCATTTTACACTTCGATTTTTTAATTTTACATTTACTACCATGTCAAGAATCGGAAAAAAAGTAATAGCAATTCCTGAAAAGACCGAAGTATCCATAACTTACGGAATTTTCACCGTAAAAGGCCCGTTAGGAACTCTTACAAAAAAATTCAAGCCAGAAATTGAAATCACAATCGGGGCAAATGAAAAAAGTAGCGAAGTTAGACTTGTGCCAAAGCGTATAACTCTAGAGAACAAAGCTTTGTGGGGGACATACGCTTCTCATATTATGAATATGATTTCTGGTGTAACTACCCCATACATTAAGAAATTGATTATTGAAGGTATTGGATACAAATCAGAAGTTAAGGGTGATAAACTTGTTCTTGCTCTCGGCTTTTCTCATCCTGTTATTGTTCCTATACCGGCGACACTTAAAGTTACTGCCGAGAAAAATATAATCACAGTAACTGGTATAGACAAAGAGGAGGTCGGTGGATTTGTGGCCAATATTCGCTCTCTCAAAGTACCAGAGCCATATAAAGGAAAAGGAATTAGGTATGAGGGGGAAGTAATCAAACGCAAGCAAGGCAAGAAAACTGCCTAAACTTTCAAATTATGACCCATCTCATCGTCTAAAATTTGAAAAAGAATCGTCACCTACGCACTCAGGTAGGCTCCAATTCTTTTTCAAATTTTATACGCGACCTAGGTCAAATTTGAAAGTTTAGGTATCATGGAAATTATGAAATCATCAAATGTAAAAAAAGAAAAGAGAATACGGAGACATGCCAGGATTCGGGCAAAGATTTCTGGCACGGCGGATTTACCACGCTTATCGGTTTTCAAATCAAATAAACATATCTCCGTTCAACTTATTGATGACCAAAATGGACAAACGCTCGCTTCAGCTCACTCACGCGATGTTAAAGGTAAAACCATGATGGAAAAAGCAGGCGAGGTCGGACAGCTCATTGCCGAAAAAGCAAAAGCAAAAAAAATCACTGAAGTTGCCTTTGACCGCGGAGGATTTATTTATACAGGAAACATTAAAACACTGGCGGACGGAGCTAGGAAAGGAGGGTTACATTTTTAATTTATTATCATGGAACCAGAAATACAAAAAGAAATAATAAACGAAGAAGTCATAGAAACACCTGTTGTAAAGGGTATTATTTCTGTACCTGCTATCCGTGAATTCAGAAAGAATTCTCGCAAGCCATCTCCTCGTCGGGAAGGACGTGTCAAAGCGGAGTTTGACCAGAAAATTGTCAGCATCAGACGTGTTACTCGTGTTGTTACCGGTGGTCGTCGCTTTGCTTTCTCTGTCGGTATAGTTATCGGTGATAGAAAGGGCAGAGTGGGTGTTGGACAAGGAAAGGCCGGAGATACACCTCTTGCTATAGACAAAGCGGTACGCGATGCAAGAAAAAATATGATTAGAGTGGCTATGACAAAGAACTCCTCCATTTCTCACGAGGTGGATGCCAAGTTCGGGAGCTCTCGCGTTCTTATCATGCGAGCTCCGGGCAAGGGAATTCTAGCGGGTTCTTCTGTCCGAACAGTTCTGGAATTTGCCGGTGTAAAAGAAGTAAGCGCAAAGTTGTTTTCTAGGAGCAAAAATAAAGTAAACAATGCCAAAGCGGCCATTAAAGCTTTAGCACAGCTAAAGCCTAAAATGTAAAATTTAAAAATCAAAATGGAAAATGACAGATTAAAATTAAAAATGATGAATTCAGAAATTTTGCATTTTGTATTGTCATTTTAATTTTTGATATTTACATTTTTAATTTATTATCATGCAATCCCATAACTTAAAAAGAAATCACCCGAACAAAAAGTCCCGACAAAAAGGTCGTGGCGGTACTCGTGGCAAGACAGCTGGTCGTGGTACAAAAGGCCAAAATGCCAGAGCTGGACACAAAAAACGTCCGGAAATTCGCGATTTTATAAAACGAATACCAAAGCTTCGCGGTCGTGGTAAAAATATAAACACAAGCATCCAAAACAAACCTTCTGTTGTTAATGTTGGAGATTTGAATAAAATGTTTAAGGCGGGAGATATCGTATCACCTCAAACACTTCTAAAAAATGGTATGGTTAAGATGTTCGCTGGTGTTCTGCCGAGAGTAAAAATTCTTGCTACTGGAGCTTTGGATAAAATCCTTATAATAAAAGATTGCCAAGTTTCAGCATCTGCAAAGGTCGCTATAGAAAAAGCAGGTGGGCAGATAGTTTAAAGCAAAGCATAACTTACACAACTAATCATGAATAAATTAAAACTAGTTTTACAAGACAAAATACTGCGAAAGCGCATACTTTTTACTCTTTCTGCATTGGTTATTTTCCGCATACTGGCCTCTATCCCCGTTCCTGGTGTGGATGGCAGTCGCTTGGCCCAATTTTTTGCAAGTAATGAATTTTTTGGCTTGCTTAATATTTTCTCTGGAGGCGGACTTTCTCAATTATCCATCGTTATGCTTGGTGTTGGTCCATATATCACTGGCTCTATCATCATGCAGCTTTCAACCATCATGTTTCCCAAGCTGAAGGAGATGTATCAAGAAGAAGGCCAAGCTGGTCGCAGAAAATTTGCACAGTATGGTCGTATCTTGACTATTCCCCTGGCTCTTATCCAAGGTTTCAGTTTTATTAAAATCCTTCAGAGTCAACAAGTTCTCGGGGAATTGTCCTATTTTACTCTGGGAGTTGACCTTATTATTATTACGGCTGGTTCAATTCTCCTGATGTGGATTGGAGAACTTATTTCTGAATATGGCGTAGGCAATGGGCTTTCGCTTATTATATTTGCCGGCATTGTGGCTAGTTTGCCTGCAACCGTCAGTCAGCTCATCTTTGCTTTTGACCCTGCACAGCTTCCACTTTATATTGTGGCTTTCGTTGCTTCTATTTTGGTTATTATCGGTGTGGTTATTATCACCGAAGCGGAGCGGCCAATACCTGTGACCTATGCCAAGCAAGTTCGCGGTAATAGGGTCTATGGCGGTACCTCTACCTATCTGCCTTTGCGCATAAATCAAGCTGGGGTTATTCCTATTATATTTGCTTTGTCCATTTTACTTTTTCCTCAAATGATTTTGCGCTTTTTGCAGAATTCAAGCTATACATTTCTAAGTAGCATTTCAAGGACTCTCCTAGATGTTTTGGCTAATCAATGGTTCTATGCCATAGCATATTTCTTTTTGGTTTTTGTTTTTACTTATTTCTACACGGCTGTTACATTTGACCCTGACCAAATCTCTACAAATCTCCAGAAAAATGGGGCTTTCATTCCTGGTGTTCGTCCAGGACACTCAACTTCCGAGCACATCTCTCGGATACTCACTCGTTTGACCTTGGTTGGGGCTATTTTCCTCGGTTTTATCGCCGTTCTTCCCCTCATCATGAGTGGGGTTACGGGCATTACTGCAATTTCCATCGGAGGGACAGCCCTTTTGATTGTTGTGTCGGTGGTTATTGACCTGATTAAAAAAATCGACGCGCAAGTTTCTATTAGAGAATATTAGTAAAAACCTCGATAAAAGACTTCCATACTGTTGTTTGTTTTTAACTTTTGTAAGAAAATTGCATATGCTATAATCTTATGTATATGGACAGAGGAGAAGAATACAAAAAAAGGCTAAAAGACTTTCTAGATTCTGATACTACAGAAGCAAAAATTGCAATGGTGGCTCTTTGTGTATTTGCTGTAGCCTCCCTCCCCATTCTCGTGGTTGGGGTTGCGGCTATGGGTAATGTGGTGCAGACGTTTCAGATGTTTAAGAGGTCTAAAAAGTATTCTAGAATGCAAATTCAAAGCGCGGTTGAAAGTACTAAGCGTCAAAAGCTTATAGAATATGTTACTGACAAAGACGGAAAAACAATAGTAAAAATTACAAAGAAAGGTGAAACTAAGTTAAGAACTTTTGACATTGAGCTTATGTGTATTAATACGCCAAAGAAATGGGATGGTAAATGGAGATTGGTCATGTTTGATATTCCTATGCGATTTACAAAAGGCAGAGAAGCTCTGAGATATCATTTGAAAAATTTAGGTTTTCTCCAATTTCAGAAATCCGCATGGATACACCCTTTTCCTTGTGAAGATGAAATCTTGTTTATTGCCGATTTTTTTGGAATAGGGAAGCACGTGGAAATTTTAACTGTAGAAAATCTCTTAAACGACGAAAAATTAAAGAAACATTTCCGACTTGATTAGTTTTTTTCTTACATAAGATTACAGCATATGCAGAAAAGTTATTAATTATACAAATCATATAAATTGAAACAATGTTTTGCAAGTTGTGGTTTCCGACATTCTTATACAAGACATAAATGACCAGAAAGAGTTTTTCTGCTATACTTATTTAAGTATGTTTATATGGAATCTATTAGTTAAAAATTTTCCTGAATACTGTGAATCAGTAGCTGGCTTTTGGACGGTTGAACCACTGAACGCACTAACTAACTTCGCGTTTTTTATCGGAGCATATTATTTATTGAAATATATCCGTGTTAATAATTTAAAAAACCGCTTAAGCATTTTCTTGACAGGATTAATGGTAGTTATGGGATTAGGCAGTCTATTGTGGCATTCGTATAGATCAGAAATAACGATGTTGCTTGATACCTTGCCGATTTACATTTTCTTTATTTTAGCCCTTTATCTTTTTGTACAGGTTCTTACAAAAAATAAAAAACTTACCATTGTTATTTTGGCTTTATTAGGATTAATATATTATTTAATTTTTACTTATATTCCTGGTCTAAATATTTTTAGTGGTTCACTAAAGTATATTTTTATTCTTATAGTTTTAGTAGCATTAAGTTTTTTTATAAGAAAGAAGTATGGATATGATTATAACTTTTTAACACCACTAGGCATCTTTTTAGTGGCGATAATGTTAAGGACGATTGATATTTTTATGTGTCCATTTTTCCCATTCGGAACTCATTTTATATGGCATATTTTGATTGCAATAGCTATGTATTTCGGTTCAACTCTAATTTTGCGTTTAAATGCTAAAATGAATCAAGTCTGATTAACAATTTCAATTCTCGTGTTTTTGGTGTATAATAAAGAAATGAAATTAAGTATTGAGGAAATAAAAGAAAAAATAACTCCGATTTTGGAGAAGTACGGCGTGACTTACGCCGGTGTTTTCGGTAGTGTGGCGCGCGGTGATGCTCGTCCGGACAGTGACGTGGATATTCTCGTTAAAATCCGTAATCCCATTAGCATATTCGTCTTTTTTAAGATGAATGATGAATTGGAAGAAATATTGGGACGAAAGGTGGATTTAGTGACGGAAAACTCTCTTATTCGTTATTTCAAGCCATATGTGATGCTTGATTTAAAGCCACTCTATGAAGTCAGATAAAGTATACTGCGAATATATTATCAGTTGTATAGATAAAGTTGGCCGTTTTACTTCTGGAATGAAACGAGAGGATTTTCTTGCAAGTGAGTTAGTGCAAAGTGCAGTAATCTTGCAACTCCTTCTTATTGGTGAATTGTCAAAAAATTTATCGTCTGAATTTAAGAAAAGTACTGATTTGCCTTGGACACAAATTTCCGGTTTCCGAAATAGAGCAATCCATAATTATTATGAACTTGAGCTGGAATTCGTTTGGTTTGCAGTTCAAAATGATTTGTTTCCTATTAAAGAAGCTGTCTCCAAATAAAAATCATGTCTCCTCAAACTTTTATTTTTATCGGCAGGTCCGGGTGTGGTAAAGGAACACAGGCCGAGCTTTTACAAAAACGGGTCAAAGAAAAAGACCAATCGAGTGAGATTTTTTATCTTGAAACTGGAGCATATTTCAGAGAGTTTTTAAGGGGAGAAAAATATTCAAATAAATTAGCAAATGAAATATATAAAAAAGGCGAGCGCCAGCCGGACTTTCTGGCTGTGCATATTTGGTCGCATATTCTTATCGGAGATTTCAAAGGCACAGAGCACGCATTTTTTGACGGTATTTGCCGCTCTCTTCCGGAAGCCACCACTTTTACCACTGCTTTGGAGTTTTATGGACGCAAAGCCATTGTAATTTATCTGAATGTTTCGCGGGAATGGTCGGAGGAGCGCCTTCTTCTCCGCGGGCGAGCAGATGACAAGAGTAAGGAAGAAATAAAAAAACGACTTGACTGGTTTGATAAAGATTCGTATCCTGCAGTAGAGTATTTTAATATGCACAAACAATATACTCTTTTGGATATAAACGGCGAGCAGAGTATAGAAAAGGTACATGCCGATATTGTAGGGAAGCTGGGATGGTAGCAAAACCCTTGACTTCTGTATATACTCCGCATATACTGTGTATATATGACACAAGTAGTTATAAATTTCAAAACGGATGCTAAGCTAAAGAGCGCAGCCAAAGATGTTCTCGATGAGATGGGTCTGAATTTTTCCATTGCTTTTAACGCCTACATGAAAAAGTTGATTACTGAGAGGAGAATAGAGTTTACCACGCCAGAGATACCCAACGCTCGACTCCGGAAAGCAATAAAAGAGGCGGATAAAGAGTATAAGAGCGGTAAGTTAAAGTTTTATACTGATATGCGCGAGATGCGCAAGTCATTAGGTGTATAAACTATGCACATCGCTTTTTCTTCGAGTCTTAATAAAAAGATTAAGAAAATTCCAACAAAAATAGTTGATAAATTTTTTGAGCGATTGGAGATTTTTAAAAAGGATATATTTAGTCCAATTTTAAACAATCATAAATTGCACGCTGAATACGAAGGGTGTAGCAGTATAAATGTCACAGGTAATTTTCGAGCGATATTTAAGCATGTCGATGATAATCATGTCGTTTTTTCTGATTTAGATACTCACCCCGAACTCTACGGCTAATTTTTATTTTTGAATTATGATTACAATAAAAAAACCAGAAGAAATAGAAATTTTGAAAGAAGGCGGGAGACGGCTTGGTATTGTTTTGCGCAAAGTAAGCGAGATTGTCAAACCAGGCATTTCTACACAGGAACTTGAGGACTTGGCACGCAAACTGATAGAAGATGGTGGTGATACCGCATCATTTCTAAATTACAAACCGCGTGGAGCAAAACGGCCGTTTCCTGCGGCCATATGTGTGTCCATAAACAACGAAATCGTTCACGGTATTCCCAACGAAAGGCCACGCATAATTCAAGAGGGCGACATTGTTTCTCTTGATTTAGGTATTACACACAAAGGTATAATAACAGACAGTGCCGTGTCTGTGGGTGTTGGTAAAATGGCGCCTATTGACCAGAAGCTGATAGACCATTGCAGGGAAGCTTTAGCACTCGGTATCAAGGCCGCTCGCGGCGGTAATCACATAGGCGATATTGGCTATGCAATAGAGTCGTTTGCCCGCCCTCTGGGCTACGGGCTATCAGAGGGGCTTGCAGGACATGGGGTTGGTTACAAGGTTCACGAAGACCCATTTGTGCCAAACGAAGGGGAAATCGGTAGAGGCGAGCTTCTGCGTCCAGGTATGGTCCTAGCCCTTGAGCCGATGCTGACTCTCGGCACAGACAAAATAGTTCTAGACAAAGATGGCTATACATACAAAACCGCCGATGGTACAAACGCCGCCCACTGGGAACATTCTATTGTCATCACGGAAGGAGAGCCGATAATTTTGACAAAATAAATATTTAAACATACAAATAGTTGCTTTTCAGAGAAATATGATTTACTATACGTTACATGAACACTATGACTAAAAAAGTAAAAAAACAAAAAAATCTTTTACAGCATATTTTTAACGAAATCCGCTTATTGCGAAGCGAGGTAACTTTATTTATGCCTGACGAAAATTTAAATGGGTATGCCCATCCATCAAGAATAAAAAAATCTTTCGAAAGAGCTTTACGTCAATACCCAAGAACAATCTAATGTATGTCATTAAAACTTCTGATTTTGAAAGAGCATATAAAAGGTTACCTTTTGGCATACAAAAACTTTGTCTTATTCAAGAAGAAAGATTTGCTTTAAGTTCTCGCGATCCAAGGTTACATATAAAAAAACTGAAAGATTTTGATGATGCCTTTTCTTTCAGGATTACTAGAAAATATCGGGCATTGTTTTATTTTCAAAATGCAGAGACTGTGATATGTTTTGATATTGACCATCGTAAAGATGTTTACAAATAGTTGCTTTTTATTACCGTATCGATATACTGATGCTCTATGAAAGTTGATACTTTGAAGCTGTCCAGAACTAAAGTTGCTGGTCTTACAAAAAAATTTGATTTAAATAACCCCGTATCGCGCAAGCTATATTTTGTGGCTAAGGTGGGTAAAGAGATAAAGGCTCTGCAAAAATATTTAAAATCGGGCAAGCGTTTTGTGGCATTTCTCATTGGTATAAAAAATTCCGGTAAAGGAACGTATGCAAAATTGTTTCTGGAAGCAGTAGGTCCTCTCGCCGTCCATATATCTATCGGGGATATTGTGCGCGATGTTCATACGAGCATCGAAACCCCAACTGGCAAGAAAAAATTAATCAATTTTTTGAAGAAAAACTATCGCGGATTTCATAGTCCAGAAGAAACTATTAAAGCAATACTCGGACGCAGTCAATCAACTCTCATTACTTCTGAACTTATTTTGGCCCTTATCAAATTTGAAATAAGCAAACATCCGAACCAGTCATTATTTATTGACGGTTTCCCTCGCGCTTTTGACCAGATTCCGTACTCACTCTTTTTGAAAGAGATTATTGGTTATCAAGGAGTGCCAGACGTTTTTGTTTTCTTTAATGTTCCAACCAGTGTGATTGACGAGCGCATTAAGACTCGGGTTATTTGTCCTGTTTGCAAAACATCGAGGGGTTTGAAACTTTTGCCAACAACAAAAGTCGGATATGATGCAAAAAATAAAAAGTTTTATCTAGAATGTGACAATCTTTCCTGTCCTGGCTCACGAATGATAGCGAAAGAGGGCGACGAGCTTGGTATAGAACCTATCCGTGAACGAATCGAAACTGATTCAAAAATTTCCAAAGAATTACAAAAAATTCACGGTGTGCCAAAAGTATTTCTGCGCAACGCCATTCCAGTTGTACACGCCAAAAAAATCGTAGATGATTACGAAATTACCCCTGAATATCAGTACAAACTAGATAAATCAGGTAAGGCGGTTATTGTAGAAGTACCATGGACAGTTAAAGACGACCAGGGAGTAAAATCTTACAGTCTCCTGCCCTCTGCGGTTGTCATTTCACTTATAAAGCAATTAGCCAATATTCTTACTAAATAAGCTTTCTCATGACAAAGTCATTAATTATCACTTAGTTCAGGAAGACATTCTCTACGACGTTAATTTAGACGGTATATTAGAATAGAAGCTGCTTCGCGCTTTTATTTCACTCACCCTACGTCAGGCTTAAAAGTCAATAGCCCAACTTCATCGTGTATTCCTCCAGCTGTGATACAATATAAACAGGGTTACGTATATTTTCTACCTAACCATTTTTTAGGGAGTCCAATATTTTTGTGCCACGATGAGTAAAATTTATTATTTTGTTCTGACGAGTACAATTGCGGACACCCACCTACGAGTTTTGTAGGAGAATATTCGTAATCCGATTAAGCTATCCAGTATTTTTGCAAAAAGAGCTGGATGTTTTAATTTATCTTATTTTCGGATTTTTTGTAATCCTGAATACACATCATCAAAATTACAAAATCGTTAATAAGTACTTATTTATAGCCATATATACTTTGTTAATTCATTGAATATATTAACTTAATCAATTTGGATTATAAACAAATTCGTGTTAAAATAGATGTATGAATACACCCTTAAGTCAGTTTATAAAACAGAGGCCTCATTTGATTTGGTATACCAAAAACTATGACGGTTTGGACGCCGAATCCATCGTTGAAGCTACACTAAACTATGGTAATTGGGACGATGTGCAGGAACTTATAAAAATTCTAGGAATGAAAAAAACCGCCCAGATTTTCCGAGAAAAATCCAAACCGGATAAATTTGGCAGACAGAATTACGATTCTCGGGTAAAAAATTATTTTCAACTATACTTTGGTAAATATGTCAAACATGCATAAAGAAATTTTTACACAAGAACAGATTAAACTTCTACCTTTGATTAGGAAATTTTCCAAGGATTTCGGTCTTGTTGGTGGGACAGCCATTGCATTGCATTTAGGTCATAGGCGCTCAATAGACTTTGACATGTTTTCCAATAAACCGTTCAATAATGTGGCTGTGCGTAGGAAAATAAAAAATACGCACAGTATTCAAAAGGTCTTCAAAGACGAAACAGGACAATACACTTTTTTTGTTAATGAGGTGCAAATGACTTTTTATCATTTTCCCTATGAGATTGATTATTCGGAAAAATTTGAAGATTATGTCAAAATACCAAATCTGCTCATTCTCGCTGCGATGAAAGCTTTTGCTCTTGGTGGAAGAAATAAATGGAAGGACTATGTTGATTTATATTTTATTCTCAATAACCGTTTTTCTGTAGATGAAATCTCCAAAAAAGCCAAAGAACTTTTCCAGGGAGAATTTAATGAAAAAATTTTTCGAAATCAGCTAGCTTATTTTGACGATATAAATTACAAGGAAACGGTGGACTTTCTGCCGGATTTTGAAGTGAGCGATGAAACGGTAAAAAAAGCTCTGATTGATTTTAGTATTTCCTGACATTGAAAGGGATATGTATAAAAACGATTTATTTAAGTTCACAGATTTTACTTTCGAGCCCAAACACATTCAATTTTCCCAAGAAATTTTAAGAGAATCTCGAGTGCCGAACGAGGTATGGGTCATTGCTTCCCGGAAGTTCGAGTAAAATTGGACGAACTTAAAGCTATTAAAGTCACAGTATGATGTTTCAAACAAAACTTTTTAAACAAGCATTCCTTCTGCTTTTTGTTGTTGGTATTTTAAATTTGGTTGGAACAGAACTATATTTGTATTGGACACTCTGGTGGTATGACATTATTCTACATTTTCTCTCTGCTGGGGTGGTTTCTCTAGCTACCATTGTATTCTTTCGCATCTTTCTTGGAAAACGGTTGTCAGGTCAGACATTAATTAAATATGCGGTTTTTTGCGCCCTAGTAGTTGGTATTATCTGGGAAATATATGAACTTTATTTTGAGATGACATATCTTTCTGACGGCATGATTTATGTAACAGACACAGTATCAGACCTTATTATGGACATTGCAGGTGGACTTCTCGGTTCAATATATGCAATTAGATTAGTAAAAAATAATGAGTAAATTACAAATAACTTTTTATGGCGGAGTAGGCACTGTTACAGGGGCAAATTTCTTGCTTGAAAGTAATAACACCAAGATTCTTATTGATTGTGGACTATTACAAGGCACACCCGATGGAGTGGAGGAAAATAGGAAACCATTTCCATATGATACAAAATCAATAGATTATCTTTTTATCACCCATGCTCACATGGACCATATAGGCAGAGTGTGCAAGCTAGTCAGAGATGGTTTTAGAGGGACAATTTATTCAACACCTGAAACAAGAGAGATTGCTAGTGTCATGATTCTTGATGCATTAAAAATAATGGACCAAAATTATCGCAATCCACAAAACGGAGTTAGCGAAAGGCCATTATATGAACTAGCTGACTATAACCAAGCGTTTTCTATATGGAAAACCATAGAATATGATACCCAAACTGAAATTAATGAAGAATTTTCAGTTTATCTGAAAGATGGTGGGCATATTCTGGGCTCTGCCATGTATGAATTTAGTTATAATGGTAAAAAAGTTGTTTTTACGGGCGATTCTGGGAATTCTCCCTCACCGCTTTTGAAAAATACAGAAAATGTGACTGATGCAGATTATCTAATCATTGACAGTGTTTATGGCGACAGAAATCATGAGCCAAAAGAGGAAAGAGACCAAAGATTTAAGCAAATTATTTTAGATACGATAGAAAAAAGAGGGGCACTAGTTATTCCAGCATTTTCTGTAGAGCGAACGCAAGTTATTTTGTATGAATTAAATAATCTAGTTGAAGAAAAAAAGATCCCATCTGTGCCAGTTTTTCTAGATTCACCTTTGGGTTCAAAAGTGACGAACATTTACGCTAGAAGTTCAAAAGATTTTAATACTGGAGTGCAGAGAGAAATAAAAGAAGGAGATGATATTTTTAATTTTCCAAAACTGACTATCACTGCGGGTTCAGGGGATTCCAAACAGATTGTCAGTATTCCAAATCCCAAAATAATCGTGGCGGGTTCAGGAATGTCTTCTGGTGGCAGGGTATTGTGGCACGAGATGCAATACTTGCCAGACCCAAAGAACACAGTACTTCTCATGGGCTACCAAGCACTTGGCACATTGGGTAGAAGAATACAGGACAAACCAAAGGAAGTGGAAATACATGGTCAAATCGTACCCATTCGTGCTCGTATAGAAATGATTTCCGGCTACTCATCGCACAAAGACTCTGATAGCTTGGTGGCTATGGTTGAGCAAACAAAAGCTACGTTGAAAAAAGTTTTTGTAGTCATGGGCGAACCAAAGTCATCCACATATCTGGCCCAGCGTCTGCGCGATGAGCTTCTCGTGGAAGCTATTTACCCAGAAAAAGGCAAACCTTATCTATTGGAGTAAATTGCTAATTGATTTTTAATGACGAAGTGATATACTGGAGGCACTATGAGCAAAGCTGAAAAGGAAATTGTAAAAGTGGTCAAAAAGACAATTCTCGAATCTATTCATGGGGTTTTTGCCGACCCTGATCAAGGACTGGAACTCAAAGAATCTATAAAAAGACGCCTGAAAAAAGCATCGTTATCTCCCAAAGGATTTATTACCCTTCCATCCGCCAGAAGAAAATTTGCTTAATTTATATGTTGCGCTGGAAAGTAATTTTTTCGCTTGACGCACAAGATGATTTGGATAATTTGTCTCGCTCAGTGCGGGATAGGGTTTTTGATAAGCTGGGATGGTTTGAAAATAATTTTGACTCAATAACACCTCTCCTTTTAACTGGGAAGTTTAACGGTTTCTACAAGTTGCGAGTGGGTGATTGGCGGGTAATGTATCAGATTGATTGGAATAAAAATTATATTATTATTCATGTTATTGACCACAGATCAAACATCTACAAGTAACTGTTATGAGGAAACGCTTTAAAAATAAGAGAGAGAGTCATGTGCTTTATGTAAACCCCATAAGCGAGGTTGGGCAATGCGCTGGAGTTCAAAAGAAGCCGAACTACTTAGAGTTTTTGAAAGAGAGAAGGCTCTTACTTTGCGAATTCCAGAATTTTTTTAAATGTATTAGGATTTTCAATAACAAGAGTAGCTAGAATTTTGCGGTCTAGGAGGATGCCTTTCTTTTTTAAACCACCCATAAGTTTGCTATATGATGTCCCAAGTTCTTTTGAGGCGTATGAAATTTTGACATTCCAGAGTTTGCGAGCGTCGCCCTTTTTGTCTCGTCTGTGCGCAAAAGCGTAAGCTCCAGCGTGAAAGATGGCTTCTTGGGCTTCCCGCTCCTTTGTAGAACGGCCATGTCGATAGCCTTTTGTCTTACGAAGAATGTTTTTACGATTCTTTAATGCATTGACCCCTTTTTTTACTCGTGTCATAAATGTTACGATTTACATATTTGGCCAATCTCTGCGTTAAAACTGCAAAAATGCTCGTCACCTACCAACGAGGTAGGCTCCTCAATTTTTGCAATTTTGCCTTGATATTGTCTCAAATCTGTAAATCTCGTTTTCATAATTATTTTTAATTTTTAACTTTTAATTTGTAATAAATCTTGCCTTATCTTTGTTACTCATCGGGAAATTGACCATGCCTTTTTTGGCAAGTTGAGAACGGCGACTTTCTTTTGCATTGAAATGGTTTTGACCAGTTTTTCTTGCCGAAATTTTTCCATTCTTGCTGACTTTTAGTCGTTTTGTAAAACTTTTATTTGTTTTTGTGCTCATATGTTTAGTTTGTAAAGTTATAAAGTTTGTAAAGTTTCTAAAGTGGAATGCATTTGATGTTACTTTATGAACTTTATAACTTTATGAACTTTCTAACTTCTCTCGATTACTATCGAGAGACCTTTCAAACTTTTCTTGGCGGGATCTGCCACTTTATATTCTTCGGTAATCAGTTTCAAAACCCTTTCTATGCGTTCCTTTAGAAACTTGATATCCATATATTTGGTTCTACCTGGCAAAAAAAGGTCTATTTTGATGCGATTTCCTTCCTTGAGCCAGCCACTGGCCTTTTTGGCTTTGAGCTCTAAGTCGTGTTCCCCAGTGCCTACTTTTATTTGAATATTCTTTACCTCTACCGTATGTTGCTTGGTTTTTGCTGTTTTAAGCTTTTTGTTTTCAGCGTATTGAAATTTACCATAATCCATGATTTTTGCAACCGGTGGGTTGGCGTTTGGTGATATTAGAATAAGGTCAAGCCCCGCCTCACGGGCTTTTTCCAAAGCTTCTTTGAAAGAGATAACTCCCAGATTCGTGCCATCATCTAAAAGCACACGTAACTCTGGAGCTTGGATTTGATTGTTTATTTTTACGAATGTAGACAATATTTTAGAACTGAATGTTCGCGATTTAACTTATAATAAAATATAGCAATAAGATATCATATTTTTTTTGGGAATGCAAAATTCATACAAGCAGTTGACTTTGGAGAGATATTACTTTAGTTTTATCTATGGATTAGCACATCGACATAAGGAGGCATTCATGGATGCAAAAGAAAAAATTATCCTCGCACTGGATGTTAATTCCAGAGAGGAAGCACTAGAGTTGGTTCGGATATTCAGGAATTTCGTTTCAATGTTCAAAGTAGGATTGCGGCTTTTTGTGGCTTGCGGGCCAAACCTTGTCAAAGAAATCATCGGGCAAGGGAATAAGGTTTTTCTTGACTTGAAATTTAATGATACGCCAAAGACAGTAGGAGAGGCGACCAAAGAAGCTTCCATGCTGGGCGTGGAAATGTTCACTGTTCACGCCTCTGCTGGTATTTCTGCCATGAAGGAGGCAGTTGCCAATAAGGGGAATTCAAAACTGCTGATTACCACGGTTCTGACCTCGCTTTCGGATAACCATCTGAATCCTCGTAATACTACGCGTTATATTTTAGGAGAAATAACACAACAGAAGGTCAGGCACTTCTCCGAAGACGCTGTTTATGTTGGGGCAGATGGCATTACCTGTTCACCTCAAGACCTCAAAATGCTTGAGTTTCACATGGGACATGAATCCTTTCGGCGGTTACTAAAAGTAACTCCTGGAATTTGCGAAACAAATGATCTGCCAAGTGGTCAAAAACGCACAATGACAGCAAGAGAAGCTATCTTGGATGGAGCAGATTATCTCGTTCTTAGCCGAGTTATTACAGAAACAAAAGTAGGTAGTCCGATGAACGCGCTACTTCGCATCACTGCGGAAATTTCTTCCGTCGAAAGGAGAACGAATTGAATATTTTGGAAATGAATCGAGCGAAGCTTATGACCTTGCCTATCTGGAAAGTGCGGGAGCCGTTCAGTGCCGACGAAATTTTCCACATCGTAGATGTTTTCGGGGCTTCCTGGTCGTATGACTATGAAGCGGCAAAAAGAGGTAAGGTAGGCTTGCATGCTAAGCTGAAATCCGGCCGACACGCCAATCGAGCCTTTAATTCGCGGGTCTTGTTTCAAGCTCCGAATATCAGACGTATCATGGCTTGCCAGATTGCCATGCGTTTGTATGGAGTTCTTCCGCAAACCCCTGACTATGTAGCCGGCATTCCCAACGGCGCAACAGACTTGGGTAAAGACCTTGCCTGGATATTGAGCGCCAAAGAAGCCGAGATGAAAAAGTGTAATGGGAAGATTCATCTTGTAACGAACATTGGCTTGAGCTCAATTCTTTTTGTGGACGATTTCTTTTCCGTAGGTACAGGCTTGCGAGAAGCAGTCTTGCAGACTCACCAATCTCAACCGGAGGCAAATATAGTAAACTGCGCTCCATCCATTCTGAATCTGGGAGAGAAAAACCTTATTGTAGTTGAAGATGTCGGGATTTTTCCAATATTTTCAGTCGCCGATGGAAAAGTTCAAAGTTGGGAAAAATCTAAGTGTGTGCTCTGCAATGAGTTTGGTTCCAAACCAATAAAGTTCAAAGAGACCGATGAAAACTGGACTCTTCTGACCACATCTCAAAAATAAAGAAAGGAGAAACGGGGCGGACTGCATGTTCGCCTCTGTTTATGTTTATGGCATATATACAAAAAGTATGTTATTGTGGAGAGTAAACTATTTAATATTTTTAAAATCAAAAACATGAAAACAGAAAATTCTGTACTGATGAAACAGGCACGAGAAGCACTCTCGGGCAAATGGGGTTTAGCGATTTGGGCATTTTTTCTCTACTTTTTAATTACTTTGATCATTCAAAATATTCCAAAAGTTGGGTCATTTATCCCGTTGTTCATCAGTGGACCAATGGCTCTTGGCTTTGCTATTTTTTCTTTGTCTATATCAAGAAATCAAAACCCAAAACTTGAACAAATATTTGAGGGTTTTAAAAGATTCGGTACATCACTTGTAGCGTTTATACTGATGAGTTTGTTTACATTATTATGGACGCTCCTTCTCATAGTTCCGGGCATTATAGCCAGTTTATCGTATTCAATGACATTTTATATTATCGCTGATGACAGTTCTATGGGAGCAATAGAAACCATAAAAAGAAGCAAAAAAATGATGTACGGTTTCAAATGGAAGTATTTAGAACTACAACTTCGATTTTTAGGTTGGGCTCTCTTGTCTATCCTGACGCTCGGCATTGGTCTCCTTTGGCTTGTTCCGTATATGAGTATCAGTAATGCTAAATTCTACGAGGATATAAAAATAGTTAACCTGACACCTGTATTTTAATACAGGTGTTGCAATTGATTGTTGAACTAGATTAATTATACAAAAAGCCTTAAAAATAGGGCTTTTTGTTAGTTTGTGGACATGGACCCAAATACTTGGAACCAGTTGCATGATTATGTACTGGAATGGCACCCGGCTGTAGAGGAAAATTCTCGTCGAGTGGAAGAAAAGTAATCAATAATTGAAATATTAAAAATAATTTGAGACAATACAGTCAATGAAAAAAGATTTTGATGATTGGAACAAAAAGAAAAAGAAAATTCATAAAAATGATAATGCTCCATTTTGTCACGAAAGGGAGCTCTGGTGGGGTGCTCTCGGTGTGAACATAGGTTCTGAACAAGATGGTTCTGGTAAAGAAGATTCTCGTCCAATACTTGTACTGAAAGGTTTGAGTGTCCAAACATGCGTCGTTATACCTCTTACTACTTCTACAAGTATTCATACACTGCGACCATCAGTCGGAATTGTGGAAGATGAAGAAGCACATGCTTTGATGTCACAAATTAGAGTCATTGATACAAAACGACTAATCCGCAAAATAGGTTATCTTGATAAAAAGATATTTCAACAGATACGAAAAATCGCCAAAGACATGCTTTAGCGATTTTTCTCCCTCTTATTTTTTCTGCCGTTTGCCTCTTACGAGGCGAGGCCGAAGCCACTTGTACTGTAAGTATAGCAAGTCTCTAATGAATGTCAAATTAAATATAATAAAACGAATGAAAGAAAATCTACAACTTAATGAAGAAATTGTAAAAATTATTCAAAAATTAAAACTAGAACCAGTTCGAATGTCTTTTGCAGTTATAAATTTACATACTCCAGAGCCAGAAATTGCTGGATATCACATGGATGAGTTTATATATCCCGCAAGTATATATAAAGTTTTTGTGGGAGCAGAAATTTTGCGGAAAGTTTATGAAAAAATATTGAACCTATCGGATATAGTAGAAATCAAATCTCCAAATGATGTTGATAGGGATATTTGCCTTTTTCCTAAAACTACTAGCAAAGACCACAGACCACCCTTGAAAGCTGGCGATAAAATGACCATTGATTATCTCCTTGATCTTGTATTCAGTCGAAGTGACAATACTGCTTCTAATACGCTCATAGATATTGCAGGTAGAGAAGATATCAATAGCCATATTATTTTACCAAATGGATGGAAAGGAAGTGAAGTTACTAGAAAATTTCTTGACCGATTAAAAGAAGAAAAAGAATATAGAGTTTCGCGTATTACCGTATCAAATGCTCGGTATCTGGCAGAATTTTTTTATAAAATAGAAAAAGGAGAATTAGTTAGTAAATGGGTCTCAGAGAAATTAAAAGCTTACATGCAAAATTGGAATCGTGAAGGAAGAAGTGGATTAAACCTTCCTGAGTTTGTTAATTACTATAGAAAAGGCGGATGGCTTGAAATAAATGGATACAAATATAACTTTTTAAGCGCGATAAAAAACGTCACCAAGAAAGGATATGCGGTCAACAAATGGAGTAATGACGCTGGAGTAGTCACTGGTCAAAATTCACATTATGCTCTGGCACTTTTATCACTTACTAAGTCAGCGTGGCCATGGACAGAGTTTCCTTTGAAATCATTTGCAAAAGAGATACACATCTTGATGGAAAAATTAGATAGATAAATTTTATACAACAAAATAGCCTTATTTTAGGGCTTTTTGTTGTTGTGGCGCTTCACGAGTACATTCAGCATCCTACAAAAATATAGTCGCTTCGCTTGTTATTTTGTGGAAGTGGCGATATCGAAATCGCATGCATACAGAGAATTGAAACGAATCTACAGCGCGTAGTTTATTTAATGTTTAAATCATATTGCTTGGAACAAACAAAATGCGATACAATCGAGTCTTCTTTATTTCAAAATATTTCCGAGACAAAAAATATTTCTAACCTCAAGTTATGTCAATCAACTCCTCGTACGAGATATGTGAGGAGCGACCGTCTCTTAGGGCTGTTGTTTAGACAGTGGCGTAAGAGAAAGCGAAGTCGTTTGCTCCATAAAATGGAGAGACGATTGCTTTAGATAAGTTTTTTACACTTAATCTTTCCAAACTGTTTTAGGAGAGCTTGGCGCTCCGCGTTGCCTGAATCAATGTCATCTATATGTCAAAACCTGTCACTCCCGAAAAATAGTAGTCAATAGCTAGTATTTAGTAGCCAGGTGAAGACAACTACTTTTCGGGAATTTTTGGTTTATCTTGTCAACGATCTTTAAAATCTCTTCCTATCTCTCTTTCCGTATCTCGTTTTTTCAATGTCTCGCGTTTATCAAACTTTTTCTTACCTTTTGCAGTGGCAATATCAATCTTCACTTTCGGTCCTTTATTATATACCGAAAGAGGGACAATTGTCAACCTGTTTTTTTGGTCTATGGATACGAGCTCGGATATCTCTTTTTTTGTAAGCAATAGTTTGCGATTGCGGTAGGGGTCATAATCTTTCGGCGTATTTGCCGGCTGATATGGTGGAACGAACATCCCAACTACGTATGCTTCACCACCTCGTATGGTAATATGAGCACCCTCCAATGAGCCCTGACCAGCTTTTAGGGATTTTACTTCAAAACCAAAAAGCTCTATGCCAGCAACATAGGTATCCAATATCTCGTAATTAAACCTAGCTTTTTTATTGGTTATGAGTGACATGCCATAATCCTAACACAAAAACTTTTACTTCACTTTTACTTTACTTAAATTCGTGTATACTACGGCTAATATGAATAGTCCCAATCAAAAGTCATCAGAAAAGACCAAGATAATTATAAAGAAAACAAACAAAGGTGACAAAGGGCCAGAAGGTAACTCTATTGTCAGCTACATTGTTTCTGTGCTGATCATGTTTATTGTTTTATCCGCATTGTACTCTTTTGTTTCTGGCAAAACTGAGAAGAAAGCGGAAAACATTCCTATTTCAGAGTTGGCGGCGGATATTAAATCTGGCGTCGTAAAAAATATTATCGTCAAAGGAGATGTGCTTCTCGTTGAGTATACATCCGGCGACGAAAAAACATCCAAGAAAGAAACAGACGTTGCTTTATCGCAAACCCTGGTGAATTATAGTGTGACCAAAGAGCAACTTGCTCTTATAAGCATAAATATAAAAGAGGAAAGCAGTCTTAGTTACTGGCTCATGAATCTGGCGCCGATTATTTTTCCAATTTTATTTATTTTTGTTTTTATTTGGTTTATCTCCAGGCAAGTTAAAGGTGCTGGCATACAAGCGTTGACTTTTGGCCAGTCCAAAGCGCGGATGATTGACCCAAACGACAAGAACAGCCGAGTAACTTTCAAAGACGTGGCTGGTTGCAAGGAAGCAAAAGAAGAACTGGCAGAAATAGTGGACTTTCTGCGTAATCCAAAAAAGTTTTTAGACATTGGGGCTCGTATTCCAAAAGGTATTCTACTTATGGGGCCACCGGGTAGTGGAAAAACTCTACTGGCAAGAGCTGTTAGCGGTGAAGCTGGTGTGGCCTTTTTTTCCATCTCTGGCTCGGAGTTCGTGGAAATGTTTGTTGGTGTGGGAGCGTCACGAGTCAGAGATTTGTTTCTCTTGGCCAAGAAAAATGCCCCAGCTATTATTTTTGTAGATGAGATAGATGCTGTTGGGCGAATACGTGGCGCTGGTCTCGGTGGGGGAAACGACGAGCGCGAACAAACATTGAATCAGATTCTAGTTGAGATGGATGGTTTTGAGCCGAATGAAAAAGTTATTGTTATGGCTGCAACGAATCGTCCAGACGTTCTGGACCCTGCCCTCCTTCGTCCCGGCAGGTTTGATAGGCGAGTAACTCTGGACTTACCAGACCGCAAAGACCGTGAAGATATTTTGATTGTTCATAGCAAAGAAAAACCATTTGCAGAAGATGTAAATCTGAAAGTTATAGCCGAACGTACTCCGGGATTTTCTGGCGCGGATTTGTATTCACTTATGAACGAAGGAGCAATACTTGCCGCTCGTGAAAATCGCACCACGGTTGCTCAATACGACCTTATACGTTCTATTGAAAAAGTTATGCTCGGTCCTGAACGCAAAAGTCACATTCTTTCCAAAAAAGAAAAAGAAATCACTGCCTATCACGAAGCGGGACACGCAGTTTTGGCATCTCTTTTGCCATATGCCGACCCGGTACACAAGATTTCAATTATTGCTCGTGGTCATGCCGCTGGGTATGTTTTGAAACTTCCACTAGAAGACAGCAGAATGCAATCAAAAAAAGAATTTCTGGATGATATTGCAGTTTCCCTAGGAGGATATGTTACAGAGAAATTGCTTTTTGATGACTTGACTACAGGACCATCAAATGACCTCCAAGTTTCCACTGCCCTAGCTCGTGATATGGTTACAAAATATGGCATGTCAGATGTGCTCGGGCCTGTGGCTTTGGAAGGTCAGGGAGGTAAGGTTTTGTTTGGTCGTGGTGTAGAAGAAAAAGAATTTTCCCAAAAAGTAGCGGCCGATATAGATAGCGAAGTTTCGCGTATTATGCGAGAGGCGCATGAAAAAGCTAAAAAAGTAATAACGGAGAATAGATCTTTACTGGATGCTATCGCCAAAAGATTAATAGAAAAAGAAACAATAGAACGGATGGAGTTTGAAACTATATTGGTTGCTCACGGCATTACTCCAAAACAGAAATTGGACATAGAGCATCAGGTGTAGTACGATTTGTGGAGAGGTGTACAAATGAGATGCAACAGAATCGATTTAGTTGAAGGTGAACTTGTTCGGTGCGATGGCGAAGTGAAAGAAATTCCAAGTTATGAAGAAGGAGTTCTTGTGTTGGATGAAGTTTGCCAGAAGTGTCATCAACCACAGGTTCTAACCCCTTTGGAATTCTCCGGGACACTTTTGGTCTAAACCGCAGAAAGGAGTTTCATGGCGATTTTCATTTCGGTTAGTTTTGTGGTTATTGTTATCGTGCTGAAATGGATTTTCTCAGCATTTTCTCGCCTTGCCGAATTGGGCAAGATGACCCATGGCATTTGGTCGTAGGAGGGTTATGAAATGGGTTCTAGTTTCTGGTCTTGTCATTTTTGTGGTGTTTGTCTACTTGTTTTTGAGTCGGCTGGTCAGGGGAATAAACAACTTTTTCAATCCCTCAAGACACAAGACTCACCCATATATGTGACTTTGGTCACAAATATCCTCAGCCACTCTCGCCGAGGATATTTTTTTATGCTAGTATTTTTTCATTCCGCCCTTAGCTCAGTTGGTTAGAGCATCGAGCTTATACCTCGAGGGTCCCACGTTCGAGTCGTGGAGGGCGGACAACTTATTCTAAAATTCTATACTTCTGAACTAACGCTGTCTGCTGCCACACGCGGCCCAGCCCGAAATATTTGCCGGAAGGGTACCAGGCGAGGGCGAGCATGATGAAGAAGTTGACAAAGTGCTCGTCGATGAACGGGTGATGTTCTGGCCAGATACCGACTGCAAGGTACATCAGGAAATACATGATAGCTCCAGCGTAGGCTCCTAATTTTACGAAAACTCCGAGCGTTAAAGTTACTCCGATAAAGAGAAGCCCGAGCATAAAGAGCCAATCAACCAATCCGGAGCCGGCAAGAGAGTTAAAAAATTCCGTGAACGGCCCATGCACGCCGAATTTAAGGAATCCGGTGGTGGGGGAGCCGCCAACCAGCCATGCATTTTCCGGCGCGGTGGCAAAACCCAACCCCCAGACTTTGTCAACGAAGGCCCAGAGGAAAATTAAGCCCATCGAAAGCCGAAGAATCCCGAGAACCGCTTTAAACTTATTTGATTCCATGTTCTAAAAAGTTATCCACTAATGTGAGGGG
>Ga0075923_104_pt1 | contig 51276 bp, 49 predicted proteins | sample RifGroA2_FD_67903 | JGI IMG/M metagenome (GOLD analysis project Ga0075923, IMG submission 67903) | Parcubacteria bacterium GW2011_GWA2_40_14
TATTACGCCAACGGGATATGTCGGACCAATCACAAGAGCCAAAATAAACGCACTTTGCGGAGATGTAACAAGTGGAGGTGGAGGTGGAGGCGGTGGAGGATCTGTCCCACAGCCTCCCTGTGTTAATGGTGTTTGTCCTCCAAAAACTGAGCCACCAAAACCTATTTATGGTTCTCCTGTTATCAGCGGAATAAGTGGGCCACAGTCGTTAAAGGTAGGTGAACAAGGAACTTGGACAGTAACAGCTTCTGACCCAAACAACGGAACACTTAGCTACTCTGTTACCTGGGGAGATGAATATCAATACCAAAAACCATCAGTTCAAGGAATGTATGCTACTACTCCAACCACCAGTCAGCAATCAGCAATATTTACTCACACTTATTCACAAGTAGGAACATACACACCAGTATTTACCGTAACCAACAACAATGGCCAGAGCGCAAAAACAAGTTTGAGTGTGAATGTGGGGGAAGTAACTAGCACCAACCGTGCGCCAGTAATCACTGACAATAGTGGTGATCATAGTACTCCGTCTGGACAAGCAGTAAATTTTTATTTTAAAGCTACCGATGCAGACAATGATGATCTTGCTTGGGGAATTTCTGATTGGGGAGATGGTAGTCCGGGTTCAAATTCTACTTGTAGGGAAGGTGGTTCACAAAATGGAGCTAATCATAATTATTCTACCAGCCATACGTGGAATAATCCTGGAAAATATTTAGTTACTGTATTTGTAAGTGACTGTCGTGGTGGCTCTGACTCAGAATCATTTAGTGTTTATGTGGGTGACACCCAATCTTCCAATTTTACTATCACTACTCCATCTCCACTGCCTAATGCAAAAGTTGGCACTCCTTTCAACACTCCCCTAACTGTTTCAGGGATTCCTACTGGTTACAATAGTAATTCTCTTGGTTGGGGAACCTCAAACGCTTCTCTCTTTCCTCCTGGTGTATATTTTGGGGCTGGTGAAGGTGGGCAGCAATATATGAATATATATGGTACACCAACTGTAGCAGGTATTTATACTTTTTCCATTACTGTTTCTGCTGGTTCGCAATCTGTAAGTAAGCAGTTTACTTTGACCGTAGATCCAGCGACGACTGTCATCACACCAACCATTACGGTTATTTCTCCAAATGGGGGCGAAACTTTGACGACAGGAAATATTCAAAGGATAAGTTGGACTTCCACTGGCACCAGTTTGGTTAACTTGGTTAATTTATATATCGTTAATGGTAGCGTTAATACTGGTAGCGGTAATACCAATCTAATTGGTTCTTCTATTCCCACATCGCAAGGATACTATGATTGGACTATTCCACCAGTGGGACAATTGCCTGGTGGGGTGGGTGGCGGTAACTTCAAAGTTCGTATTGAAAATGCAAATAACTCAACAGTGATTGATTACAGCAACGCGTCATTTAGTATCATCGCGCCAGTTACTACTGTACCCGGCTACCGCTATCTCAAAGTACAATCCACCAGTAATTCTTGGATAGCTTGGCATGAGATTCAGGCAATTGATAGTTCTGGTAATGTCCTCTCGCCAGTTAGTTGCACCCCACTTGCCAGTGGTAGTTACAATTCTTCTTGCGGGGATGTTTATCCTGGCAAGGGCGGATATTGGAATGCCGGAAGTTTGAGCGGAACTATCACTTTAGACTATGGTAGCGATAAAAATATTACCCAGGTTAAACTTTTACCCAGCAATAGCCCCACTCTTGCCAATGCCACGCATACGGTTTCTGCTTGGGCAGATGGGGCAAGTGAAGGTAGCGCCACTGTTCTAAAAACTTTCAGCGGGCAAATTCAAGACCAAGTGTGGTTGACATATCAGAGTCCAATAGCCCAGTCTAACGCTTCTCAATTGGCAAGTATCTTAGATGCTCTCAAATCTGCCCTAGCTTCTCTTAAAAAGTCTCTTCAATAATTTTAAAGAAGACATACTATTGATTGACTTATTTTGTGGAGTAGAGTATACTGGAACCAATGTAAGTTTCTCGTATGTTTCTGGCGCAATTTATTTTGTTTGCTGTGAAAAAGAAGAGAGTTCGTCGCCTTACAGCTTAAAATAAAGACGAAGATAAAGAACAGTATGGCAAAGAAGTTATACGTTGGCGGTATTTCATATACTACTAACGACAGTGCTCTGCGAGATGCGTTTGCGCAAGTAGGGGAAGTTACTTCCGCTACAATTATCATGGACAGAATGACAGGCCGGTCAAAAGGATTTGGTTTCGTTGAAATGACCAATGATAGTGATGCAGATGCGGCAATCGCAAAGTGGAACGGTGTGGAACTTGATGGACGCAAGCTTACGGTAAATGAAGCTCGTCCAATGGAACCACGAGCGCCACGAACTGGTGGTGGTAGTTTTGATCGTGGGAACGATCGAGGTGGCCGAACTTGGTAATATCAGAACTTCCAAATTTAGCGAAATTCTTTGTTGGAATGCAAAAAATAATTCTTCACCGTACTACCAGTACGCCTCGAATTATTTTTCACATTCCGCCTCGAATTTCATCTAAATTATGAAAGTTTTGAAAAAATCAATTCAACAAAAAGCGCCCTCACGGGTGTTTTTTGTTTGTTTGCGATATAATTAATACAGAATAGTTCTTAAAAAAATTTGGAGGACAAAATCATGGAAAGTTCACAACTTGCCGAAAAACGTCCGTGGGAACTTCCATGGTGGAAACCTTCGGATGGTAACAGAAAAACGTTTACGTATATTGTTTCGATTCATGTTTTGGCACTGGTTGGAATATTTCTTTTTCCTATTCCAGGATGGGGATTATTTCTTTTGGTGCTGGCAGTCATTTCTTGTGGCGGATTAGGTACCAGTTTGTGTTACCACCGCGCCCTAGCTCATCGGTCTGTCAAACTCCACCCGGTTGTTGAACAATCGCTCATTTTCTGCGCTGTTATAAACGGTTCGGGAACTCCGAGCACCTGGGTTCCAAATCACAGGAATCATCACGCAGATTCAGATACAGTTGATGATGTTTCAAGTCCTCGTCACGGGGGATTTTGGTGGGCTCATCTACGCTGGGTTTATCAGTGGTCAGCTTCCAATTTGAAGAAATGGGCTCCCGACATCAATCAACCGAAGTATTTGATTTGGGCAAAACTTCAGCCAATTCTCATACTTCTTTCCATTTTCTCCGGCTATTTTGTGGCTGGTTGGAAAGGATTTTTCTGGTTGGGGGCCATTCGGCTAGTTTACATTCTGCACATGCAGATGTTTGTAAACAGTCTGCTTCATATGACACCCGGACTTCCAGAGGGAGTTGATTCAAGTCGAAACGTCTGGTGGCTCGGACCATTCCAAGCGACTGCTTGGGGAGAGAATTGGCACCGCAATCATCACTCCAAATCAGCTTCGGCCTGCTTTAGCCGAGAGTGGTGGCAGGTTGATGTACCTTGGTACGTCATTAAAATACTTTCGTTTGTTGGACTTGCTACAAACGTCAGAACTTGACAACAAATGTTGTCTCTCCGCTCCTGTCAAAGGGAGCGGATGATTTTTTATGATAAAATGATATTTATGCTTTCAAATAATAAGATTTTAATTCTAATTATCACCATTCTTATTTTTACTGTGATTTTTGGTTTCATTTACGGAAATAAAACTCAATCACAGATTATTTTAAATGGGAAAATTTTTCAGGCAGAGGTCGTTCGTAGTCAATCTGAACTTGGAAGGGGATTGTCTGGTCACAAAGGACTTTCGGATAACGAAGGAATGCTTTTTATCTTTGACAAGCCAGATAATTACGGTTTTTGGATGAAAGACATGCGGTTTCCGATTGATATCATTTGGCTGGACCAAAATTTCAAAGTAGTTCATGTAGAAAAGTCGGTAGCTACTAGCACATACCCGAAAGTTTTCTATCCAAGTGGTCCTGCCACATATGTTTTGGAGGTAAATTCAGGAATATCAGATTCGATTAATCTGCAAATTGGTGATGAAGCAAAATTTATAAAAAAGTAACTTAAAAAAGCCCTTACTTTCGGCCTCTGGTAGCGTTCTTTTTATGACCACTTTACACACAAGTCTTTTTATTTTATGAGTTTAAAAAAGATGAGTTATCCACTTTTTTATAATTGAAAAAAGAGTACAATAAACAGACCAAAAGCAAAATTTTTCAATAAATTTTGCTAATTTTAATCATAAAAAGTTAATTTATTGGAAAAATATGTCAAAAGTCACAAAAAAGAGCAAATTAATCAAAAGTGTTGAGAAAAGAAACGGTCAGGTCGTAGCTTTTGACATTGAACGCATCACAATTGCTATTAAAAAGGCCATGCTTGCCGCTAATGAGGGTTCTTTGGAGGAGGCAGGTATGGTGGCCAACAAGGTTTTTGCCGACCTTGTTCGGATTTCCAAAAAACATCCTACTTTTGTGCCGACTGTGGAGGGTATTCAGAATTCCGTTGAAAAAGAATTGATGCTTTCTGAATATGTTGTTACAGCAAAAGCATATATTTTGTATCGCGAAGAGCGTACCCGCCTACGTTACAAAGGAATTGAGGTTTCAGAAAAGGTAAAAAAGTTGGCGATGGACAGTAAAAAATATTTCAGAAATCCTCTGGGTGAATTTGTCTATTATAGAACATATTCAAAATGGATTCCGGAGGAAAATCGTCGGGAGACTTGGATAGAAACAGTGGACCGATACATGGATTTTATGAAAGAGAATCTCGGCAAGAAATTAAAAGATTTGGAGTACAAAGAAGTGCGTGAGGCCATTTTGAAACAAGAAGCTATGCCATCCATGCGACTCCTCCAGTTTGCTGGTAATGCTACTCGAGTCAATAACATCTGCGCTTACAACTGTTCATATATTGCTCCGGAAAAATGGCGAGACTTCTCTGAAATAATGTTTATATCAATGAGTGGCACTGGAGTTGGCTGGTCAGTGGAAAGTGATAACATTCAAAAACTTCCCCAAATAAAAAGACAAACTGGGAAAAAATTAGCAACGTTTGTTGTGCCGGATAGCAAGGAAGGTTGGGCCGAGGCGTTGACACTTGGAATGGAGACATGGGCATCGGGGCTTGATATTGATTTTGATTTTTCACAATTGCGACCAGTAGGAGCTAGACTCAAAACTATGGGAGGAAAGTCGGCTGGACCAGAGCCTTTGCGAGACCTCCTTGCTTTCACCAGAAGAAAGATGCTCACTCGCCAGGGCAAGAGATTAGAGAATATTAATGCTCATGATATTATTTGTAAAATAGGAGAAAATGTTGTTGCTGGTGGAGTTCGTCGAAGTGCCATGATTTCTCTTTCCGATTTGGATGATGTTGCAGTTCGTGATGCAAAAAAAGGACAGTTCTGGAACACTGACCCGCAGAGAATGCTAGCCAATAACTCAGCGGTGTATGAGAGTAAGCCAACAAATGAGGAGTTTATGGACGAATGGATAGCTTTGATGAAGTCTAAATCAGGTGAAAGAGGAATTTATAATCGTGAAGGATTGAAGTACACACTACCAAAACGACGTTTAGACCAATTCGGTCCTGACCAGACTCCGAGATGGGGAGGCAATCCATGCGGAGAAATTATTTTACAGTCAAAGCAGTTCTGCAACTTGTCAGAAATCGTTGCTCGGGTAGATGATACGGAAAAGTCACTTTTGCGAAAGCTACGCATAGCAACTATTCTCGGCACATATCAAGCATCACTAACTAATTTTCCATATCTTTCAGCCGAGTGGAAAGAAAATTGCGAGAAAGAAGCTCTTCTCGGAGTTTCCATCACGGGTCAGTTTGACTGCCCGGCTGTCAGGACGCCAGAAATGATGAGAAAACTTAAACTTGAATCTATTAAAGTAAATAAAATGTATGCAAGACGATTTGGCATTAATCAATCCACATGTATTACTTGTGTCAAACCATCTGGCAATCTTTCTCAGACAGTAGATTCATCATCAGGAATTCACCCTCGCAATTCCGCATACTATATTAGACGTGCTCGCATTGCCTCAACTGATGCTCTATTCAAAATGTTGCGTGATCAAGGCGTGCCATTTCACCCAGAGGTTGGTCAAACATTGGCTTCCGCCACAACATTTGTTTTTGATTTTCCTGTGAAAGCTCCGGATAAATCAGTTTTCAAAGACGATCAGACAGCTATAGAACAACTGGAGTACTGGAAAATGGTCAAAGAAAATTTCACCGAACACAATCCCTCAACCACTATCTCTATTGGCGACGATGAATGGATAGAAGTAGCCAACTGGATTTATAAAAATTGGAATATTGTCGGTGGGCTGGCATTCTTACCGCGAGACAATCATGTTTACCAGCTTGCGCCATATGAAGCTATTGACGAAACAACATATAAAGAAATGCTCAAACGCTTTGAACATATCGATTTTTCAAAGATTGTAACCTACGAAGTGACAGACGAACTAAACCAGAAAGACGAGCTGGCATGTGTTGGAGGAGTTTGTACCATAGACGATATACCGGTTGAAGTGACTAAGGTCTAGGATAAAAGACGCACCGTCTGGTGCGTCTTTTGATTTGTTTTGATACAATATATTAATGAAAATAATCAAAGTTGCTATAAACGGTGTCGGACGGATTGGACGGGCATTTCTTAGAGTTGCAATCCTGCGAGAAGATATAAATATTGTTGCCATAAACGACTTGGGCGATATAGACAATATTGCTTATCTTTTGAAATACGATACTGTCTACGGACAAAAGTTTTCTTCTGTGGTTGTTTCTCCAGACAAAAAGAAAATAATTATAGATGATAAAGAGATAACATTTTTCTCTGAAAAAGACCCTAGTCTTTTACCGTGGAAAGATTTAGACATAGATGTGGTAGTAGAGTCTACTGGATTTTTTACAACTTATGAAAAAGCTCGTGCGCATGTTACTGCTGGAGCAAAAAAGGTAGTCATTACCGCTCCGGCTCACGATGATCCGGCTGGTAATGTTTGCGCTCCAGACGAGGGCACTATACTTACGGGTGTTAATTGTGATTCACTGTCGGAAAAAGTTGTTACATCAAATGCTTCTTGCACTACAAATGCAGGCAGTCCTGTCCTGAAAATTCTAAATGATGCTATTGGCATTGAAAAAGCGGTATTGAACACTGTCCACGGCTATACTGCCAGCCAGAATTTGGTAGATGGACCGAATGCAAAAGATTGGAAAGAAGGTCGAGCTGCCGCTGTCAATATTGTACCGACTAAAACTGGCGCAGCTCTGGCCACTACAAAAGCCATGACAGAACTTGCGGGGAAATTTGACGGCATTGCTATGCGTGTGCCTGTGGTCTGCGGTTCTATTGCGGATATTACTTTTATTGCCAAAAGAAATACAACAGTGGAAGAAGTAAATGACATACTGAAAAAAGCGGCAGAAGATAAACACTGGGAGAAAATATTTTCTGTGACAGAAGATCCTATTGTTTCGTCGGATATTATTGGTAGTAAGTTTGCTTCTATCGCAGACCTTGGACTGACTCGCGTTGTTGATGGTAATTTAGTGAAAGTTATGGCGTGGTATGATAATGAAGTTGGGTATGCGCATGTTTTGGCTCTGCATGTTGTCAAAACCGCTTCATTTTTGTGATGCTCGGGTCTTTTTCACGAATCTCATCGTCTAAAATCTAAAACTTCCTCGTCACCTACCAACGAGGTAGGCTCCGAGTTAGTTCCAGATTTTATACGCGACCTTCGCGAAACCTCCTTACAGGAGCAGTATACCTTTTGGATTTTTTGTTTCGCAAATCTCACAAAAATTCTCAAAAGGTTTTACGAAGTCATAACATGACTTCTCACCTCCGAGCTAGTTACAAATTTCTTGGATAGATGTAAAATAGGACAATGAAACTATATATAGGATCGGATCATGCTGGGTTTGAAATGAAGCGGGAGTTAATCACTTTTCTTTCGGAAAGTGGTTTTGATGTTGTAGATTGCGGTCCAAATGTCTATGACCCAGAAGATGACTATCCGGATTATGTTTCTGTTGTGGCTAAAAATATTTCAGAGGATGTTTCAAAAGATATTGAGTCCTTTGGCATTGTCATCGGCAAGTCTGGGCAAGGCGAAGCTATGGTAGCCAATCGCTTTCCCAATGTTCGATGCACCGTTTTTTATGGTGGGTCAAAACACGTTTTGATGCTTTCTCGAGAACACAATAATGCAAACATGCTTTCGCTAGGTGCAAATTTTTTGACAAATGTGGAAGCACGACAAGCGATAGAATTGTGGCTTAACACCAAATTTTCCGGTGATGCAAGGCATGTTAGGAGAATACGGAAAATTGAAAATATCAAAATCTAAACTTCCAATGTCAAATCAAATCCAAAATCCAAATATTAAAATTTTGAAATTTAATCATTTGATATTGATTGGAAATTTGGATTTTGTGATTTGAAATTAAATATATGCAAGTCGTCCCAGCAATCATTCCTCAAACAAAAGAGCAGTTGGAAGAGGAAATAAATAAAGTAGCAAAATTTGCAAACCTGATTCAGGTAGATATCTCCGATGGTATTTTTACGGGAACTAAATCATGGCCTTACAACGGGCGTGACACTGATTTCTTTGATTCATTGACTAAAGAAACAGTTGGATGGCCTATGTGGGAGAAGTTGGATATAGAAGTTCATCTCATGGTTAAAAGTCCGGAAAATGTTCTTTCTGATTGGATACGTACTGGCGTATCTGCCGTCGTCGCTCATATAGAAGCCACGGATAATTTTCAAAAAGTCATAGATATTTGTAGAGAACATACTGTGGCAGTAGGCGTTGCTATAAAGCCATCAACTGACATCGCGCGACTTGAACCAGTTGTTTCCCAAGTTGATTTTATTCAAGTCATGGGTAACGACTTACTTGGAAAACATGGAGTAGAACTTGATCCAAAATCAGTAGAGCAAATAAAAAAATTGCACACGCTCTATCCAGAGCGTATAATTGCTATTGATATCGGTGTGTCTGAAGATACTGCGCAGACTCTGGTATCTGCCGGCGCAAACAAACTGATTTCTGGTTCGGCTATTTTGGATTCAGAAAATCCAGAAGAAGTTTTTAAATATTTTGAATCTTTGTAATCATAAAATTTCTTATTCAACATATCTGTTTTTGAGAGACGCCGTATTTTTCTACTGAAAAATCGTCTCGCTCTCGCACCGTCGTGCTCCGAGACTCTCAAAAACAGATATGATTGAAACGAAATTTAATTTCATGCTCAATAACCTTACCAATGAAAAAACAAAGTTCTTGGAGGAAAAGGCCAAAGATATCCGTATTTCTATCATAGAAATGCTGGTTTCGGCTGGCTCTGGACATTCGGCAGGTCCCTTGGGTATGGCAGATATTTTTGCCACGCTCTATTTTTACATTTTACGCCATGACCCAAAGGTGCCCACATGGCCTAGTCGTGACCGACTTGTCCTTTCCAATGGTCACATTTGTCCAGTTTTGTATGCCACAATGGCTCATGCTGGATATTTTCCTATTACCGAGCTTCTGACTTTGCGCAAGTTCAAATCGCGCTTGCAAGGTCATCCTCATCGGGATTTTTTGCCTGCTTTGGAGACAAGCTCGGGACCCTTGGGTGCGGGACTCTCTCAAGCTGTGGGTATGGCTCTTGCTGATAGAATGGACAATGGCAAAACATCCGGCAAATTTTTCTATTGTATGATGAGCGATGGTGAGCTAGACGAAGGACAGAGTTGGGAAGCAATACTGCTGGCCGGCAAGGAAAAACTGGGAAACTTAATTGTTATTGTTGACCGTAACAACATTCAAATAGATGGCTATACCGAAGATATTATGCCGTTGGAAAATCTCTCGCATAAATTTGAAAGTTTTAATTTTCACGTGGAGGAAATCAATGGACATGATTTTAACGAAATAGTTTCCAGTGTCGGTCGAGCTCAAGCGGTCTTTGATGGGCCGTCTGTTATTATTGCCAGGACTATTCCTGGTAAAGGTGTTTCTTTTATGGAGCGCGATTACAAATGGCATGGCTTGCCGCCAGGAACGGATATAGCAGGCGAACCACCAAAAGAGGAGCAAGCCAAAATCGCTCTTCACGAGTTACGAACATTAGGTGGGCAAATAAAAAGCGAACATGAATAAAATGCTAAACCAATCACAAAAATTAAATCCGAAATTGTGGGACAAGAAAGTGGATGCAGTAGCCATCCGCAAGGGCTTTGGAGAGGGGCTTGTTTTGATAGGAGAAAAAAATCGCCATGTGGTTGGACTGTGCGCAGATTTGACTGAATCCACTCAAATGCACTTGTTTCGGAATAAATTTCCCGAGCGTTTTATAGAAATGGGTGTGGCCGAACAAAACTTGGCCAGTGTGGCTTCTGGTTTATCCGCTATGGGTAAAATCCCTTTCATTTCAAGCTACGCCATGTTTTCTCCCGGGCGAAACTGGGAGCAGATTCGTACAACTATTTGTTACAACAATCGTGCGGTAATAATTGCCGGTTCACACGCTGGCATCTCTGTCGGTCCAGATGGGGGAACTCATCAAGCGATTGAAGACATTGCAATAACTAGAGTGATTCCTCGGATGGTGGTTATCTCTCCATGCGACCATATAGAAGCACGCAAGGCAACCTTAGCTTCGGCAGAGCTTGGTGTGCCAGTCTATATTCGTCTTGCCCGCGAAAAAACTCCAGTCATTACCACAGAAGACACTCCTTTTGAAGTGGGGAAGGCGCAACTTTATTATGGTGATGAGGAAACTAAAGCTGATGTTGGGATTATTGCCACAGGGGCGCTTGTTTACAAAGCTTTGAAAGTTGCCGAAACTCTGAAAAAAGAAAACGTTTCGGTAAAAGTTTTAAATATTTCTACGATAAAACCGCTTGATACTGAAGCTGTTATTGCTCTTGCAAAAACTTGCGGAGCAATTGTTACGGTAGAAGAACACCAGATTGCCGGAGGTCTCGGCTCTGCAGTTGCAGAAACTATCACACAGGGTTACCCTGTGCCGATTGAATTCATCGGCGTCCGAGACCAATTTGGCCAGTCTGGAACTCCGGACGAACTACTTGAACACTATGGTATGGGGCAGTCGCACATTTTGGCTGCCTGTAAAAAAGTAATTGATCGTAAAAATCAATAGAATAACATTTTTTAAAATCATACCAGATCTTTGCGATCGCAAGAATCTGGTATGATTTTAATTTTCAATATATTTTTAAAAAATAAAATGATAAAATAAATACAATGGAGCAAGAAACATTTTGGACACTGTTCTATAGTTTGCCTCATTGGGAATTTGAAATATTTCTGATGATAATATTTGATGTGCTCATAGGTGTTCTTATCTGGCCGAAGATTAAAAAATTTACAAAGCATCACAAAAGCGATGACGAACGAATGGCAGATTTGGAAAGGGAGGTGGACAAACTCAAATCAAAACTATAATTTGTAAAATTATTGTTTTATGCTAGTCTGTTGACAGGGAGGTTCTATATGAAAACTGAAACAGTGAATACGATTGTACCCGGCATTTACCGACATTTCAAAGGCAATTTGTACTTTGTTTTGGGATTAGCCTGGTCTCGTGATGATTGGGCTAATCCTGAAAAAGCTGAGGTGATATATCACCCGCTCTATCCAGTAGAGAACCTTGGATGGAGGAGGGACATCACTTTGGAAAAGTTTTTTGGGCCAGCGGGAGCTCCAGAACCAAGTTCCTCGACACCTCGATTTCTCAAAGTCATTGATTGGGAGTTGCCCAACATTCTTCCCGGAAAAACTTTTGTTGAAAAGGGTCGGTCTGATCTTGGAGTTTTTACCATCAAACAAGTCATTCAGGTTTCAACTAGAGAAGTTCTAGTTGAAGCGACTGGAGTGAATGTTGGTCCGGTCAAAATTGGTGTCGAAGCCTTTAGGGCTTCGAAATACCAAATAATCAACTGAAAAAAGCGCGGAGAAATCCGCGCTTTCTATTTTCATAACTTTTGGGGTTTGTAGTTGTCTGGGGCTTTTGCCAAATACTCTTCTATTTTTTCTATTGACAGGAGACCTTTTTGAGCGCCGACATATTGGGTAACGGACATGGAGTTAATCCCAGCCCACCGCAGGCCTTCTTCGAGAGTTTTGCCGAGAGCAAGAGCGGAGACTATTGTGGAAGCATAGGCATCTCCTGCGCCGGTGCGCTCTATAGGTGTATGCGGATAAATTGGCATAAACCAAGAATTGCTGTTGTCGTCTCTGATGTCATAGGCATAAGCTCCATTATATCCGTCAGTAATAATTACTATTTTGGGTCCAAGTATGGCAATATCACGAAGAAGCACAGCAAGGTCGCGACTTTTTTTCCCAAGTATTAACTGCGCTTCTTCAACATTACAGATGAATATTTCCGTTCTTTTGTAAATTTTTTCTAACTTTTGTACTCCCGATTTTATTTGGAATGTGCCGGGTTGAAATGCCAGTTTTACTTCTGGATTTTTCTCCAAATATTCGGCAATTTGCACATGGAAATCTAAAGAATTTTCACCAAGAGATGACAAGTATATCCATTTTGGAGCAGTTATGGTTCCAAGGTTGTATGTAAAAGTTTCATGTTTTACCAGTATAGTGCGGTCAACGTCGTACCACAAAACATAATGATAATTTGTTTGCTTGCCGGCTTCTGTCCTGACATACTCTATGTCAACATTATTTTTTTGCAATTCTTCCAGGCACTCTTTACCATTTTGGTCATCTCCAATGTATGTAAGCAGTGACGAGGAGAGACCCAATCGTGATGCAGAGACAGAAGCATTGGCGCTGTTGCCGACCGCTCTCACTACTTCTACCGATTCATAGGGAATTTTACTGCCAAAATCCATGCAGAGTTTATAGTTTTCTTTGCCTATATCGCAATGCACTTCTGCTTTGCCGAGCTTGATAAAAGCATCTGTCGTAATATCGCCAATGGCGAGAATGTCTGTAGGTTTCATAACAATATTATATCATGTTATACTTTTTAGATGAAAACACTACGGGAATGCGTACAGGAAGCTGGGGAGAAGAAAGTTGCTATTGGACATTTTAATATTTCCAATACGGAAGGACTGTGGGGTGTCTTTCGTGCGGCCCAGGGTCTCGGTGTACCGGTTATTATTGGCGTGTCGGAAGGTGAGAGGGATTTTATAGGTGTTCGTCAGGCGGTGGCTTTGGTCAAAAGTCTGCGTGACGAGTACGATTATCCGATTTTTATAAATGCAGACCACACTTATTCATTTGAAAAAGTAAAAGAAACTGTAGATGCTGGTTTTGATTCTGTTATTTTTGATGGAGCAAAACTTTCATTTGAAGAAAATGTAAAAATTACTAAGCAGTGTGTGGAATACGCAAGAAGTGTTAATCCGGAAATTATAGTGGAAGGTGAACTAGGGTTTATTGGCACTTCCTCAAAAGTTTTTGATAAAATTCCTGAAGGAGTTAGTCTAGATGAGAAATCTTTGACCGACCCTGTCAAAGCAAAAGAGTTTGTCACAGAAACAGGAGTGGATATGCTTGCGCCTGCTGTCGGCAACTTTCACGGTATGCTTCGCGGGGGAGTTGACCCACGGCTAAACATTGACAGAATCAAAGAAATTTCCGGAGCTGTCGGTATTCCACTTGTATTACATGGTGGCTCGGGCAATAGTGAAGAGGATTTTAAAGAAGCTATCGCAAATGGTGTCGCAATCGTTCATATCAATACCGAAATTCGTGTCGCCTACAAACAAGGTCTTCAAATTGGCCTGTCCGAAAACCCGGACGAAGTTGCACCATATAAATTCCTCCGTCCAGCAGTCCAAGCAATTTCTGATGTGGTAGAAAAGAAATTAAAATTATTTAATAACTTATAAATCAGAATGAAAGTATACATAACACAGCAGATTCCGGAAATTACGGAAAAGATGTTACGGGAATTAGGACATGAGGTAGATGTGAATCAACAGAATAAAATTCTTTCTAAACAGGAATTAATCACAGTGCTTAAAGCGAAACCATATGACGGAGTTGTTTGTTTGCTGACAAATACTATTGACGGAGAAGTTTTTGATGCAGTACCGACAGCCAAAATATTTGCAAACTACGCGGTGGGGTACAACAATATTGACGTGGTGGAAGCAAACAAGCGGGGGATTATTGTGACCAACACTCCGGGAGCTTTGACGGATGCGGTGGCCGAACACACTGTTGCGCTGATTATGTCAGTCGCACGGCGGGTTGTTGAATCAGACAAATATTTGCGTGAAGGGAAATTCAAAGGGTGGGAGCCACTTGGTTTTCTCGGGTTGGATATGAAAGGCAAAACAGTCGGTATTCTTGGCGCTGGACGTATTGGTTTTAGAGTTGGGCAGATTTTGCACAAAGGTTTTGATATGAATGTTATTTACTACGATGTTAAAAGAAATGAGATGTTTGAAAAAGATTTAGATGCAAAATATTTTGAAAGTCTGGAAGAACTTCTGAAAGTTTCTGACATTGTTTCGGTCCATGTTCCACTTTTGGATTCAACAAAACATTTAATAAACAAAGAAAGACTGCAAATGATGAAAAAGACTGCATATCTAGTGAACACATCGCGTGGTCCAGTGGTGGATGAAACAGCACTGGTGGAAGCTTTGAAAAATGGTGTTATTGCCGGAGCTGGTCTTGATGTTTTTGAAAATGAACCTGCTCTCGCACCCGATCTTGCCGACCTATCAAACATTGTCATCACTCCGCATATCGCTTCCGCTACAGTCCATGCCCGCAACGAAATGGCAACTCTGGTTGCCCAAAATATAATCGATTTTCTAGAAGGTAAAGTCCCAGCTAACAAGGTTATAGCATAATTTATTCTCATTCTAAAATATCCTCAAGAGTGGTGGTCAACTCTAGTCCGGTGTCGCAAGATTCCGGGCTTTTCTTTTGCAAAATAATCTAAAAAATGATTATCAATTACCACCAGTATACTGGTACTAATTATATTTTGGTACAGTATATTGTACCAAAATGAAAAAAGACAATTTTGAATTAGCCACAGTATACTGGTGGTAATTGTTAGTAAAATCACTAGCAAAATCTCGTCGAGATAAAATCTTTTCAGAGCATCCACAGGTCTTGAGCATGGTTTTTGTCAACGACCATGAGGTAATCCGAATGGCTCATTGACAAAATCAAGGCCGAGGACAGAGTAAACTTTTAGCTGGAAAAGTTTACGTCTCTGGAAAGGTTTTGATGAGAAAGAGATTTTGCGAATATGGAAGTTGATTTTTTGTGACCTTTTCTATATACTGGCGCAATGATTACTTTGGACGTACAAGTGCGGGACAAGTCGGCGAAACTTGCTGATTTGCGAAAGGTGGGCAAAATGCCGGCGGTTTTTTACGGCAAGAAAACGGCAAGCACTCCTATTTCTGTCTTGCAAAAAGATTTTCTGAAAGTGTGGAAAATAGCCGGCGAGTCCAGCGTGGTTACGCTGAAAGATGCCACAGCAGAAGTGGATGTTTTGATTCATGATGTTGATGTAGACCCTGTATCTGACATACCTCGCCATGCCGACTTTTACGTATTTGAAAAAGGAAAGAAACTTGAAATCTCCGTACCGCTCACATTTGTCGGCGTTGCTCCAGTTGTAAAAGACCTTGGTGGAAGTCTGGTTAAAGCTTTACACGAACTGAAAATTTCAGCAGACCCTCAGCATATTCCGCACAGTATTGAAGTAGATGTTTCGTCACTTGTTGATTTTGATAGTCAGATTTTGGCAGAGCAAATCAAACTTCCAGAAGGTGTGGATTTGGTTGAACTACCTGCTGAAGTCGTGGCTTCAGGGGCAAGGCCAAAAGAAGAAGAGGTAGAAGAAACCACTCCCGTAGACCTCTCTAGTATAGAAGTTGAAAAGAAGGGTAAGAAGGAAGAGGAGGGTGTTCCAGAGGCTCCTGAAAAAGCTGAAAAGGAAAAAGATTCAGAAAATAAAGCAAAATAACCCTAAAACCGAGGATTCCTCCTCGGTTTTTTGTATGTGATATAATAGAGGTCATGTACAAACGGTTTTTCTTATTGATTTTTCTTATTTTTTGCTTATTTTCCGGAGTATCGGGAAGTGTTTTTGCCTTGACAGAAGAAGAGCAGGAGGCCGAATGGCGTGCAGAGCTAGCCCAGACCGAGCTAGACATTGCCAAGTGGCAGGGCATATTGGATAGTACCAAGGCAAATACGGCTTCCTTGAAACAAGAAGCCGCGGTTCTAAATGCCAAAATTCAAAAAGCTAAAGCTTTTATAAAACAAAAAAATGTTGCCATTTCCAAGCTTGAAAAAGATATTGTCCAAAAAAATGTCCACATTAAAACCTTGGAAGAGGATATCCGCGATGGCCATGAATCGCTCTCTCAAATCCTGCGCAAGACAAATGAGCTGGATGAATTTAGTTTGCCTGAAGTTATTCTAGCAAACAAAGATATTTCTGATTTTTGGAGTGACTTGGACACATTTCAACAAGTCAATCGTTCTCTGGAGGACATGTTCAATCAAATTCGGGCAATGAAAGATTTGACCCTAAAGGAAAAAGTCGCCTTGGATGTCCAGAAAGATAAAGAGGCAGATATAAAAGCGGCTGCCCAAATAGAGCAGAAAAAAGTTGAGGTAAATGAAAAAGAGAAAGAATATCTCATAAAAATAAACAAAACCCAGGAGAAAACATACACACAAGTTATCGCCGACAGACAAGCCAAAGCTGCCGAAATCAGAGCAAAACTCTTCAAACTTGCTGGTGGTAGCGCGGCTATTCCGTTTGGCACCGCTCTTATATATGCTCAAAGCGCTTCCAGCCAAACAGGAGTCTCTCCGGCATTTGTCTTAGCTATCCTTACTCAAGAGAGCAATCTGGGTTCAAATGTCGGTAAATGTTATTTGACTGATGCTGTAACTGGAACTGGTGTCAATGTTAATAGTGGAAAAGTGTGGTCCAATTTGATGAAAGCGCCGAGAGATGTTGTACCTTTCCTGGATATCACTAACAAACTTGGGTTTAACGCCTTAAACACAGTTGTTTCTTGTCCAATAGCGCCTACTGGTGGCTATGGTGGAGCCATGGGACCTGCCCAATTTATTGCTTCAACATGGAAAATATTTGAAGACCGTCTTAGAGATGTATTGGGACATGATGCCAGTCCTTGGAACGCCCAAGATGCATTTATGGCTTCGGCTATGTATCTCGACGACCTCGGCGCGGGAAAAGGTACATATAGTGGGGAGATAAGAGCGGCATGCAGATATTATGGTAGTGGCGGTTCCACTTGCTCATATGGCAGGAGCGTCATGAAACTTAAAGAGAGCATTCAAGCCGATATTGATTATCTGATTCAGTATGGAGTATCAAGAAGATAAAATTTTAAAGCCGGAGTAGTTTGTGGTATACTTTATCCATGGCAAAAGGCGAGACTCACAGAAAAGAAAAAAAGAAACCAAAGAAGAAGAAATAGGTTTGTTGCAAAGACAGTGGTATTTTGGTAGAGTATTTTGGCAATGAAAACAGCAACAAAAATAGAACAAATTCTTCCGGAATACAGACCAGTACTTTTTATAGACGACTCTAACGGAGCCGAGTTTATTATCTCGTCAACAGTTGCTACTAAAGAAACTGCAAAAGCCAAGGATAAGAAAGAATATCCAGTTTTCCACCTAGAAATTTCAAGTAGCTCTCATCCATTCTATACAGGCAATGAAAAGATTTTGGATACTGCCGGACGCGTAGAGAAATTTAAAGCTCGACAAGCTGTAGCAAAAGAATCAAAATCTAAAGTTAAAAAAGTAAAAAAATCAGTAAAATAACCCCATCTGCGTTGTTGCGTTTCAATTTTGCGAGCTCATCTGCGCAGCGAGGCAGGCTCACTCACAAAATCTCACGCGCCCAACATCCGGAGCTATTTTGCTGATTTTTTGTTACCATATTTAAACACTATGGAAGACTTAGAAAAATATTTACAAAATCAAAAGACGTCATATCTGGCCGAAAGTTATAAAAAACTGGAGAAAGAGGAGAAGGCGACGGAAGAGATGATAGCGGGAGACAATTCTCTTGCCGATTTGGCGCAGACGGAACTTTCGGAAATTAAAATACAAAAGGATGCTTTGCTGAAACAGATGGAAGAGATTTTAGTGGAGGATGAAAAGGAATCTCTTGACGAATTCGGGACAAACGAAGTCATACTAGAAGTCCGAGCAGGCGCTGGTGGGGAAGAAGCGTCACTTTTTGCCGAAGAGTTGGCTCATATGTATACGAGGTATGCAGAAAACCAAGGTTGGAGTGTGGCGAAAATAAATGAGTCACTCTCTCCTATTGGTGGTTACAAAGAAGCCTCATTTGAAATCCGAGGCAGGGATGTCTACAAAAATTTGCGTTTTGAAACAGGGGTTCATCGTGTTCAACGAGTGCCAGCTACAGAAAAAATCGGTCGTGTGCATACATCCACTGCGACTATCGCTGTCCTACCTGTGCGCAAGAAAACAAATATTGTCATAAATCCAGCAGATATAGAAATAGAAACAAGTCGTTCTGGTGGCGCAGGCGGACAAAATGTTAATAAGGTGGAAACTGCAGTACGCATAATACATAAACCTAGTGGTATAGACGTTCGCTCTACCTCACAGCGAAGTCAGCTCAAAAACAAAGAGATGGCAATGTCGATTCTTATCGCTAAACTGGAAGCAAAAAAAGAAGAGGAGGAATCTTCCAAATATTCGGCAGATAGAAAGTCCCAGATAGGCACCGCCGACCGTTCCGAGAAAATACGGACATACAATATTTTACAGGATCGAATAACCGACCACCGCATCAAACAATCCTGGCACAACATTGAAAAAATAATGGAAGGAGGTATCGAGCCAATCCTTGAAGCAATGGCCAATAATTTTTAAATTCTTTACTTTTTAAGAGTTTGTGATATATTCATAGAAGGTCTTCGTTGTCTTAACCGAAAGGAAAAGGCGATGAGAAAAATATTCAAAATCTTTGCCGGGAACAAAGTTTCCCCACAAGATATTTCAGATAAAAAAGTGGAAAGGATAAAGAAACCGCGAGCGCCGAAAGTGGCCCGCACGGGAGAGAAACTTTCTTCGAAGCAATGGGAGTACTTGGAGAATCTTCCGTGTTGGAATTTCTTTGAATGGAAAAAATTGTATGTGATGAAGAAGCATTACCCCAGACCAGTTACCCCAGACCAGTTTCGAGAGGAGTTTGGGAGTGAAGGGTTGTGGGTACAGAGCAGTTTTATAAACATTAATCAAAAGCTCAAAGACCTGCGCCTTCCATACCGAATCTCGGCTGTGGACGGAAGTTTTCAAGTTTTCGTAGTAGCTCCTGTTTCGTAGTACAAATCGGGCTGTGCGTCACACGCGCAACCCGATTTATTTTTTTACATGGAAAATATAATTACCCACAGTATACTGGTGGTAATTAAAAATTATAGTCAAACTGTAGTGGAGATGATTTTGAATAATTTTGTTTGAAAATAGGTGATATGATACACTATATTAGTAATGATATATTACACGGGACATGTCAGGGGGAGAATGCTTTTACGAGGAATTACGGAGGAAATGATACAGAAAGCTTTGGTCAATCCTGATAAAGTAGGTGTGGGTTATGATGTCAGAGATTTAGTTTTTAAAAAGTTTCCAAGAGGGATAATTAAAATTGTTTTTATAAAAAAGAAAACATCTTACATCATAATTTCTGCCATCTGGCACACAAAAATATGAAAATAACATACGATAAAAAAATAGACGCAATGTATCTCCACTTTCAAGAGGGAACTTTCTCGCGCAACAAGGAAGTTGAAGATGGTATTATTTTAGATATTGGAAAGGGCAACAAAATCCTCGGTATTGAGATTTTGAACGCAAGTAAACGAATAAAACCAAAAGGTTTGGATTATTTGGATTTCCAAATTCCTATCAAAACACTAGCATAAGCTCAAAAACCCTTTATTTTCAGGGCTACTTTGACATTTCTATTTACAAAATAGTAAAAGTATTGACAAATAACACTGAGTTTGCTATACTTACAGCAGATAAAAGGTTCCTCGTTCTGCTAAAGCGTCCCAATTTTTTGGGATTCTCCATCAGAACCGGGAATAAATACTTGCATGGTGCGAGTAAACTCCTGAAGGTTCTTTGAGATGAGGAGGTGTCTATGAGTAAAGAAGTTGCTGAAATCGTTGGTGCCATGTCTGCTGGAGTTGCCAGTCGTCATGTCGCCGCCGAAATTCTTCAGAAAGTTGCAGAGCATGGAAGCTTCGGAAGCTTTCCAAGCGATGTGACTTGTGAAGAAGTTGGCCGGGCACTCTTTCGGATCGCGATGAACTCGCCTTCGAGAGACCCTCTCATGGACATTATGAGTGGGTATCGTGCCGCTGAAGCGGAATACCAGCGACGCGCGGAAGAAAGCCACAATGAGTCCGTTGCAGAATTGCATCGGGATCTCAGAAGGCTCAATCCACGCTGGCCTAACCCGCCCAGATAAAATACTGGATGTATTTCTTATCTTGGCAAAGCCCGACGTAATTCGTCTGGCTTTTTCTTTTCCCGGTAGTAGAAGTTGGCATTGCATGGAATATCGTGCAAGAAAAATAAATGCCAACTTCACTACGGGGTTTGTCTAAATAATTTATAAATTTATACGGAAACTATAATTACCCACAGAATTCTATACAAGATTCCACCTTGTATCACATACACCTATCATACGCTATAGCGTATGATAGGTGTATGTGTAGTTTGAAAGTATTGAAACATTTTAACATTGAAAATTGATTAAAAAAGATGGCACTGAGCAAAATCTTCCACATACACTTTTTCGGAACATCCACATCCCTCCCCAGTTTTTGAAAAAACTGGGGAGGGAGAGGACAGAGCAAACTTTTGGCTGGAAAAGTTTGAGTTTCTGAAGAAGTGTGTGTGGGAGATTTTGCGACGGTCTAACCATTTGCGGATAATGCCAAGTTCTGCTAGGATATACCCTACATATGTCAAAGACACAGGAAACTTCAAATACGGAAAATAGCGTTGTGGACGCCCTTTTTTCTGTCGGGGCGCACTTTGGATTTGTAAAATCTAGACGACATCCGTCGGCAAAACCCTTTATTTTTGGGGTTAAAAACAAGATTGAGATATTTGACCTAGAAAAGACCTCCGAAGCTCTCCACAGTGCCCTGGAATTTGTGGAGACTTTGGGTTCCAAAAATGCTATGATTCTATTTGTCAGTGGCAAAGAAGAGGCAAAAAAAGCCATCGTCTCTACGGCAGAAAGTATCACTGCCCCTTATGTCGCTGGACGATTCATTGGAGGAACACTAACCAACTTCCCTGAAATCCGCAAACGAGTGGAAAAAATGGAGCGTCTCGTTTCAGAAAGGGATAAAGGTGAACTTGCAAAGTACACAAAGAAAGAACGGCTCTTGATTGACCGTGATATTGCCAAATTAAAGGAATTTTTCTTTGGCATAAGCATAATGAAAAATCTGCCCCAAGCTCTTTTTGTGATAGATGCCAAAGCAGAATCAATTGCAGTCAAAGAAGCCAAAAAAATAGGTATTCCTGTAGTTGCCCTCTGTGGCACAGACAACGATTTAAGCCAAATTGATTATCCTATTCCAGGAAACGATTCATCAAAAGCAAGCATTGAATTTTTTCTCCAAAAAGTTGCAAATAGTTACAAAATTGGCCAACTAAAGAAAGAGGAAGTTAAATAAGTATTTATTCGTAGCCATTCGTGTATTAATTCGTTATTTCGTATGACTATAACAACAGAACTTGTCAAAAAGTTGCGTGACGAAACCGGCATCTCTGTCATGCAGTGTAAAAAGGCCCTAGAAGAAGTTGGGGGAGATATGGAAAAAGCCAAAGTTTTTTTACAGCAGAAAAGCGCTGAAATTAGTCAAAAGAAAGGCGACCGTACTCTCGGGGCTGGTGTTATTTCTTCTTATATTCACGCTACCGGCAATGTTGGCACTATGATAGAGCTTCTGTGTGAGACTGATTTTGTGGCTAAAAATGAGGAATTCAAAAGTTTGGCTCGTGACATAGCTATGCATGCCACAGCCATGAATCCGGAGAACGAACAAGCTCTTCTTGTTCAGCCATTTATCAAAAATCCTGAAGTGACAATAACGAACTTGCTCCAGTTGGCAGTGCAGAAATTTGGTGAAAAAATAGAAATTTCACGCTTTATTCGATATTCTGTTTCGCAATAATTTTTATTTGAAATCATATGATCACAATAATATTTTCATTATCTTGTTTATTTTTGTCTTTTATGCTTCTCTCAAAGATTTTTGAGATAAAAGTCAGAAAAATACACTTTCTATCAAATTTATTTAAAAAAGGTGACCACAAAATTCACGATTTTATAGAGCGCATACATATAGTGATTTTCCGCTACAAAAAAATCGCTCGTATTTTCATTTTTGATTTTGTCCCTGCCTATTGTTACGAGCTTCTTGTTCGGATGAAAGATTATGTTTCAAAGAAATACTACGAGGCCGGCGACAACTTTCGTGGCCGACGGATACTGAAAAGTCGCGGTTCGGTATCGTTTTTTCTGGAAAAGCTCGCTGAAGAAAAACCAAGCACGAATTCTCGTAAGGTTTAGATTTGAATAAAGTCTCCAATGATGCTAGATTGATTGTGTTTCTTTTGTTTAGAAATTAGAAATTGAAAATTAAAAATTTCATCCGCCGCCTTAGCTCAGTTGGCAGAGCGTTACTTTTGTAAAGTAAATGTCCCCAGTTCGATCCTGGGAGGCGGCTCTACAATGTTTTTCTTGATAAGTCAATATGTTGTATTTAGCGAACAGTCGCCTCGTAATTTTTTTTAGTAGCTTCTTCCAGCTTTTTGTGAATATTATCTATTTCGTTAGATGTTAGTGTACGGTCAAGTGAGCGGTAGGTGATACGAAAAGCATAACTTATCATACCGCTTCCAAATTTTTCTACATTCTCATATTTGTCCAGAAGTTCTACTTGCTCAACGATCTCCGGCGCAGTTTCGCGCACGATATCAAAATAATCATTAGGAACGAATGAATTTTTTACTACAAAAGAAATATCGCGGACAATCGGAGGATACTTGGAAACTTCCACAAATTTTGTTCCCAGTTTGAGCTGTTTTGTTACCCGCTCGTCAGATGACCAGAGGAGCCGGATGTCCGGGAGCTCCATGGAAATAATCGCAAGTCGCTCCAAACCGAAGCCGAAGGCCCAACCATTGTATCCTTCAATGCCCATTTTTGAAAGCGAACTCTTTTTGGGCATCCCGCCGCCGAGAATCTCAATCCATTCTCCATTGACTTCCACTTCCACCTGAAGCGATGGGTCAGTGTACGGAAATGTGTCATCCAAAAAGCGATATTTCACATTTTCACCGAAGAGACTTTTGACAATCTGCGAGAGGACTTTTCGCAGTTCTTCAATGGGTACAATGCCCATGCTGTCGGGTTGCAAATACAATCCGCCGAACTGGTGGAAAATATTCATGTGCTTTCTGTCAATTTCATCCTTGCGGAACACTTTGCCATAGCAGACGACACCCACAGCTTCCCCTTGTCCGATTTTTTCTTTGACCTCGGGAAGATTCAAATAGTAATACCACATGACGGTATCATGTGTGCGCAGGACATGCGTATCATCCGCATAATACGTATCCGACTTGCTTCGGGCCGGATGGTCGGCGGGGAAATCAAACAAATCAAAGAGTATTCGAGTGTCAATTATTTCCGGAATGTCGATATCGTCAAAGTCTTTGAGTGAAGGCGTGCTTTTGGCCTTTTCCACAATGTCGCGCAGCGGATTTCCTGGTGTGCGAGAAAGGTCCGGCATGGCCAAATAGCGCTTGATGCGCGCCGTCTCGGCATTCTGCCGCATCTCAAGCTTTTTCAATATCTCTTTCTCCTCGTCTTTCGAGGCGATGTAGTAGGCCATACATTTAGAATACCGAAAATGAAGAAAAATAAGAACTTGACAAGTAAGTCGTAAGTATGTTAGCATGTGAGCTAGAAATCCTGACCGTATTTGGCAGGTGTATTGAAAAGGAAGGATGATACCGATGTCACCATTGGCTACGTCTACAACCGTCACAGATCGCGACCCGAAAGGCCTCCACTTCATGCAGAAGTGTGCGGCAGTCTACAACAAGGCTGGTCTCGATGAAGATCAGGCTCAGCAACTCAATGAGGATCCCGAGTTCGCAAAGGAACTGGCGATGCTCATCGACAAACGTTCACAACCGGACAATCGTTTCGAACTGATCAACAGCTTCGAGATTACGGTCCCGGCTGACTACGTTCACGCCACTCGCCTGACCAGCTTCGGCAAAGCGCACAAAAAGAAGTTTTACTACTACAATCCTGAATTGACCGACGCCAACTTCGCTAAGACACCTGCACTCGTTCCCGGCAAGAAATTTCTCGTCAAGGCGTTCCAAATCAAAGGACGCGTCACGTCGGATGACTGTCTGACTCAGCTCAAGCGTGTCAAAGCAACACTCATCGGCGCTCAAGGCGCCAGTCTGGCCTACGAACAGAAGAAAGACGAATTGACGGTTTCCCAGTGGTCACTCTCTTTTGATGAGAAGGACAACCTTCCTTTCGTTGACGGCTACCACAGGGTGCCGAGCGTGTACCGGGTCTCCGGTGGCGGTTTCGGGTTCGACCTCGACGGCTTCGAGTATGATTGGAGCGACCGCTACGTTCTCCTGGCCTTCTGCGACTTGCCCGCCGGCGAGGCGTAGACCTTGGACGCTTGGTCACTCTGACATTGTTCTTGTATTTCTTTGGCTCTTTGAGCCCGGCCCCTGCTTCACCGCGGGGGTCTTTCTTTATCCAAAAATTTTATATACAATGACTCCGGATTTTCGATCGACATGCGACAACAGGTTTTTCTGAAATCTCATGACTCGGAATCTCGTTTTAGGAATTTTGCCAGTAGTCTGTCGGTTACGTACTTACGGATGTGTGCAATCCTTTGCGAAAAAATAAATAAGTCGGTGCATCATACTATCGAGCGAATCAGTTTTTACACACAAGGCTCTCGATCGGTTCAAAGTCTTTGCTGGGAAAGTTTCAAAAAATTATACGCGCACATGTTATGTCCTGAAATGTGATATACGAAAATTCTTTGCCTCGATTGATCAAGAAGTAATGATAAAAGTGCTTGATAGACATGTTGAAGATCCGGAAATTAAGTGGCTTATTGGACAAGTGTTAAAAAGTTTTCACACAACAAAAGAAGGAATAGGTTTGCCTCTTGGCAACTTAACATCGCAGCTTTTGGTAAACGCGTATATGCACGAATTTGATGCGTTTGTAAAACAAAAGCTTCGAGTAAAATATTATATCCGCTATGCGGATGATTTCGTTTTTCTTTCGCCAGATAAAGGATATCTTGAAGAATTATTGCCAAAGATTGATTTATTTCTTCGAGACAAACTCCATCTCTCGCTACATCCCGACAAGGTGTACATACAGTCATATACTTCCGGTATTGACTTCCTGGGTTGGACTCACTTTCCACATCATCGAACCATAAGGACGAGTACAAAAAGAAAAGTGCTCAAATCTCTTAAAGGATATCCCCGACCTGAAACTCTTAATTCATATCGAGGACTATTGAGTCATGGCAATACGTACGAAATCCAAAAGAAGACAGGAATCAATGTGCGGTAATTTTTGTCAATTTAAGCTTGTTTTGAATAGGTATTTTTGATATACTGGAAGTTCATGGCAAAGGTAAAAGAAGACAAAAAGGCAGAGAAAACAAGTAGCTATGGAGCCGAACAAATCACCATATTGGAGGGCCTAGCGCCGGTGCGAAAGCGTCCCGGAATGTACATTGGTACTACTGGACTTGATGGCCTCCAACATCTCATAACAGAGATTTTTGATAACGCTCGGGACGAAGCTATGGGTGGTTTTGCAAACGATATTGAGGTCACACTCCTTCCGAACAATCGTGTGCGAGTAACGGACAATGGTCGCGGTATTCCGATAGACATTCATAAGCAATCAAAAGTTTCGGCTCTAGAAACTATTATGACCACTCTCCACGCTGGAGGAAAGTTCGGCGAAGATAGTTCCGGCTACAAAGTTTCTGGAGGATTGCACGGTGTGGGAGCATCGGTTGTCAATGCCCTTTCTATATATTGTAAAGTGACAGTTCACAAAGATGGTGGAGTTTATATGCAGGAATACTCTCAAGGAAAGAAAAAAGCTAGTGTTAAAAAAGTTGGCACAACAAAACAGCATGGTACTATCGTCGTTTTTGAGCCAGACCCAGCTATTTTTCCAGAAATTGCTTTTGATTTCCAAAAAGTTGTTGACCATTTGCGCCAGCAAGCATATTTGGTCAAAGGTTTGCGTATTACGGTCAACGACGCGCGTGAGACACAAGAGAAAATCAAGGAGGATGAGGTTTTCAAGATAAGCGAACTCGGACTAGAAATCCCTAGTATGTCATTTTATTTTGAAGGGGGACTCTTGTCGCTTGTAAAGTTTTATAACAGTACTCAAAAGCCGATTCACAAAAATATTTTTTATGTGGAAAAGAAGACAAATGAATACGAGTCGGTGGAAGTGGCTCTCCAATATGTAGATGATATTTCTTCTCGAGTTTTGCCATTTGCAAACAACATTTATACTGCTGAAGGTGGTACGCATGTTACTGGTTTTAAAACTGCACTGACTAGAACTTTGAATACATACGGTCGTAAAAATAATCTGATAAAAGAGAGCGAGGATAATTTCACTGGCGAAGATGTCTTGGAAGGATTAACTGCGGTTATATCTGTAAAACTTCGGGAGATTCAATTTGAAGGACAGACTAAATCCAAACTCGGCTCCGTAGAAGCCCAGAGTTCGGTCAATACTGTTTTTTCGGAAAGTTTCTCGTATTTCTTGGAGGAAAATCCGGACGATGCCAGAGCTATTATTATGAAAGTAATTTTGGCCTTGAGAGCACGAAAGGCCGCAAAGGCGGCAAAAGATTCCATACTTCGCAAAGGGGCATTGGAGGGAATGACACTTCCCGGAAAACTTGCAGACTGTCAAAGTGGCACCACACCTGAAGATGCAGAACTTTTTGTGGTAGAGGGGGATTCTGCAGGCGGTACGGCTAAAACTGGTCGCGACAGACGAACACAGGCCATATTGCCTTTGCGTGGAAAGATTTTAAACATTGAACGTGCTCGTTTGGACAGAATGCTTGAGTCAGAACAAATAAAAAACTTGGTTATCGCTCTCGGCACGGCTATCGGCGATACATTTGATATTTCCAAATTGCGTTATCACAAAGTCATTATTGCCACAGATGCTGATGTGGACGGCGCGCACATCCGCACACTCATTCTGACGCTCTTGTACAGATTTTTCAAACCGCTTATAGACGGAGGATTTATTTACATTGCTCAACCGCCACTTTATAAAATAAAAAAGGGCAAAGAGATTCATTACGCGTACTCTGATGATGAAAAAATGGCAGTGGTGGGCGACCTGCCCGCAGACATCGCAGACGAAACGCAGAATGACGCAGAAGTAGAAGTGGAATCTGAAATCGAGAAAGAACAAGCCGAAGGCAAATTAACATTAGGCGAAGCTACGACTGTAAAAAAATCGAAAATCTCAATCCAGCGTTACAAAGGTCTCGGTGAAATGAATGCCGAAGAGCTATGGGAAACAACCATGGACCCCGCTCGTCGCATCCTAAAACAAGTAACCATCGCCGATGCTGTCCTAGCCGACAAAGTTTTTGATATCCTCATGGGCTCTGACGTCCCATCCCGCAAGTCGTTCATCCAATCCAACGCCACCAAAGCTACTCTGGATATTTAGTTTATGAAAACAGTTTTAATTACAGGAGTGAGTCGGGGGATAGGCAAAGCATTAGCCCAGAGATTTTTGATATACAGGTTAGTAGCGTACGGAATTTTTTGTGATATTATTATGAAGGAGGTGTTTTATGAAAACAAGTCGCAAAATTCTTCAAACGGAGTCCTGTCGATGTCTTTATTGTAACTTTTTTGTCCATCATACCGTAAAGGGGCAAAAAATAAATAAAGATATGCTTATGGCTTTCCATTCTGGAAATGCTGAAAAAGGAGAGGTGCTTTTTGGTCTCTTGGAAACAATGCATAAAGAAACTGTGATAGAGGCATTAATGAGAGGAGGTTAAAGTCCAGCAAAGAATTTCTTTGCTGGACTTCTCTGTTCTTGCTTGATTTTATTGTATTCCTGCTTGCCAGTGTTTAAGAGATTCAATGGGATGAATAAGCATTATGATATTAATTGTCAGGTTGTCGCGGATGAAATACAAAAGCAAAAGTTCTATTAGCACTACAATTCCGAAGCTTACTTTTTTGGGAAATTTCCATGCAGCAAAAAATCCAACTGCCATGGCTATAATATCACCCACGCTATTGAATATACTATCACCGTAATAATCTAGAGAAATTGTTGCCTCACGGTAGCGGTTTATAACATAGTCTGTGTTTTCCAAAATCTCCCAGGCGCTTTCCATGCCAATAGCTAGTACAAATCTCTGCAAGGTGTTTAAACGTCTTCCAAAAGCAAGCCAAAGTAGAAAGTAAAGTGCAATGCCATGAATGATATGTGTAAATGTGTATGGGTCGGCAAACTGCTGTGACTGTTCGCTACTCATCACGTCCGATGACCATATAGAAATCACTTCGCATTTGCAAAAAGGAAGCCGTCCCATGGAAAAGAGTATGGCGATTGAAATCAGGATAATCACAATCGATATCAAAATATATTTTCTATACATCTATTATATTATCAAGGATTATTTTTTGTTTTTAATTTCGCTAGTAAGTTTTTCTAAAACTTCTTCTTTTGAAAATGCTCCGATTTGGCCGTTATCGCGGGATTCCAAAGTTACTTTATCCGCCTCAATTTCTTTATCGCCGATAACTATCCAGTACGGGATTTTGTTATTTTTTGCATCACGGACTTTTGAACCGAGGTTCTCATCAGCGAGATCTAGTTCTGCGCGAATATTATTTTCTCGTAACATGTCAAAGACGGTCTTTGACATTGTGTTGTGATTTTCCCGCACCGGAATAACTTTAACTTGAACAGGTGACATCCATAGTGGCAAGTTACCTTCATAATGTTCCAGAAGGACGGCCACACAGCGTTCAATAGAGCCGGTAATGGCGGAATGAATCATAACAATGCGTTCTTTTTCACCTTTTTCATTTACACAAGTTAGATCAAATTTTTCTGGCATATTCATATCGAGTTGGATTGTAGCCACTTGCCATTCACGCCCAGCAGAATTTTTTGCCATGAAATCTAATTTTGGTCCGTATAGAGCGGCTTCTCCTGGACCTTCAAAATAATCCGCGCCACGGGATTTAGCAATTTCTCGCAACTCACTTTCTGCAGTATCCCAGATCTCTTTTGTTCCAATATATTTATTCATATCTTTTGGATCTCGGAAAGAAAGGCGAACCTGAAGTGTAAATCCAAATATTTTATAAAATGTATCAACAATATCCCAAATTTTTAGAAATTCTTCCTTTATTTGGCTCGTGCGGCAGAAAACATGAGAATCATCTTGAGTAATAGACAAAACGCGAGTTAGTCCTCCGAGCTCTCCTGACTGTTCATCTCGATAGACCATTGTAGTCTCGGCATAGCGTTGCGGCATTTCCCGATATGAATGTGGTTTGCGGGCAAAAATCTGCGTATGATGCGGACAGTTCATCGGCTTCAAGGCATATTCTTTGCCTTCACGTGAGGTAATCCGGAAAAGCTCCTCGGAAAATTTATCCCAATGTCCGCTTGTTTCGTACAAGTCCTTTTTTGTGATGTGGGGAATAGTTACTTTACCGTAGTCATTTTCGGAACGTAATTCCCAGACGAATTTATCAAGTTCTTCGCGCAAAATATTTCCTTTTGGTGTCCACAGGGGTAGTCCTGAACCAACAAGATCTGAAAAAGTAAAGAGATCAAGCTCCTTACCTATTTTTCGGTGGTCATTCTTCTGCATCTCGCTTTCTTTCTCTTTTGCTTCGTCATTTTCCATGCTATTTAGAGTATCAGATTTATTTCAAAAAATCTAATTACTTTGACTTTATTGGGTGTTCATAATTAGCTTGACATAGAGATTTTGTGGCAGTACCATTAAATCAATCTCCGTAGTCTTTCCTTACTCCTCGGTTGGAGCTTCTTTTCTCCTTTCGAAGTCGTGTGGATACTAAGGAGACATCAACGAGGGTGTGCCGTGAGGGGGGTCTTGCGGCACATGCCTTCCATTTTGAGATATGTTCTCATCCAATCCGTCCGAGATCTGCACTCGGCGGTTTTTTACTCCATTGATTTGACTTTATCAATCAAAATGGACTTTCCGCTGTTGCGCGTGGAAAAAGCGCCTTTGACCACGATGCAACTTTCCTGGATAAGAATGTCTCGAAACTCCTCATAAACTTTTGGGAAAGCCACGGCCTCAATAGAGTCGGATAAGTCGGCAAGCTTTAAAAATATCATTCTGTCTCCATTTTTGGTAGTAACAGCTCGTATTTCTTCAATGATACCACCCAGAACAACAGAGTCTTTTTCTTTTGCCGTTTCTTTTATTTTTTTAATATCATTTTTTTTATCTTCAAGTTTACGCTTGAAACTGTCCAAAGGATGTCCGGAAATATAAAGGCCGAGAAGTTCCTTTTCCCAGACCAATTTATCTGCCGGATTTGATTTGGGGGCAGGTTCAAGATGTATTTCGTTAGCCTGCGATGTAGCTCCTCTCATGATAGAGAATAATGAATCTTGATCACTCTCTTTTTTCTGTTCTTCTTTATGAAATTCAAGTAAGCGGTCTAAATTGAAAAGAAGTAGGGCTCTATAGGTTACATTACCGGAAGCAAAAGAATCCAAAGCCCCAGTTTTTATTAGTGATTCAAGAGATTTTTTATTTAAATTTTTGTCTTTGACACGGCTCAAGAAATCAGAAAATGAAGAGAAAGGTCCATTTGCTTTTCTCTCGGTAATGATTGTTTGACTGATACCTTCGCCGAAATTTTTAATGGTAGTCAGTCCAAAACGAATGATATTATCGACTGGTGCCACAGGCGTCCCGACAACATCAGGCACCGGGACGGTGAAGCCTCCAAAAGACTGATTGACATCAGGGGGAAGGATTGCAATACCCATTCTTTTACATTCGTTCACAATTTCGGCAATCATTACAATATCACCGGATTCTGCCGTCAGCACTGCTGACATATATATGGCAGGGAAGTTAGCTTTCATATAGGCAGTTTGATAAGCCACCTTTCCGTAGCTTGCGGCATGGGCTTTGTTGAAACCGTATCCTTGGAATGGCTCAAATAAATTCCATAACTCCTCGGCCTTTTTTGCAGTAGTCCCTCCGTGTTTCTGACATCCCATAACAAAGGTGACGTGTTGTTTAGCCATCTCTTCACGTATTTTTTTTCCAACTGCCTTGCGAAATTTATCAATTTCACCCCAACTATATCCAGCAACTTCTATAGCCGTCATAAGAAGGTCATCTTGGTAAACTAGCACCCCGTATGTCTTGTCCAAAAACTTTTTCATATTTGGATGAGGATAAGTGATAGGTTTTGTTCCGTGTTTTCTGGCGATATATTCGTTTATGTTGTCCATAGGTCCAGGACGATATAGCGCGACCATCACATTTATATCGTAAATAGTTGTAGGTTTAAGTTCCTTCAGCCAGCGCGTCATACCGTCCCCGTTTAGCTGAAATAGTCCTATAGTTTCACCACGAGCTAACATTTCAAAAGTTTTTTTATCGTCCAGTGGAATTTTATCTAGGTTAATTTTTATTCCTTTTAGTTTTTCCGTGATTTTGACAGCATCTGCCAGAATAGAAAGGTTGCGTATTCCAAGAAAATCAAATTTCAACAAACCAACACCATCGTATTCGTCTGTCAGAGAGTACATATCATACTGTGTAATAATTTTTCCTTCTCCTTTTGGGTCGTATTGAATAGGACTGTAATCCGTTATTGGTGTAGGTGGGATAACTACTCCCGCGGCGTGCACCGAGATATGCCTAGCACAACCTTCTATTTTCCTCCCCATATCGATTATTTTTTTCGTTTCCGCGTCCTCATTATAAAGTTTTTTCAGTTCGGGATTTTCTTTCATTGCTCGCTCTAATGTCATCGGAAAGCCTTGCGCGCCCAAGGGTATCATTTTGGCGATGTTATCACCAACACCATACGGAAATCCAAGCGCACGCGTGACGTCTCTGACGGCGCCACGAGCTGCCATAGTACCGAATGTACCTATCTGTACCACCTTATCTCCTCCGTGTTTTTTCTTTGCATACTCAATCATTTCATCACGACGGTTGTCTGCAATATCCATATCAATATCAGGGGCTTTTGGCCGTTCAGGATTTAGAAATCGTTCAAAAGGAAGATTAAATACGATAGGGTCAATTGTTGTGATGTAATTTAGATATGAAACCATTGACCCGCCAGCTGATCCACGAGTAGTAGTCAGGATTCCATGCTCTCTTGCATAATGTAAAAGGTCGGAGACCACTAGAAAATACGGCGAGTATCCTTTATCGCGTATGATTTTCAGTTCGTACTCAATACGCTCTACTATTTCTCTAGTTTCTTTTAAATCGTGTCCGGCAAGTCCTTCGTATGTCAGACGTTTCAACTCCTCATCGTGAGACAGACCGTTTTCTACAGTGTAAGTAGGCAAAATCCATTTTCCCAAATCAAGCGTGAGGTTGCATCTGTTAGATATTTTGAGGCAATTCTCCAGTGCCTCTGGCATGTCTTTGAAATATTTTTCTGCTTGCGACGGAGTAATAAAAGAAAAATCTTCATCGCTAACTTCTATTTTTTCGTCGTTTTGAGATTGGATTGCAAGAAGAGTTTGTCTGGCCACACGGTCTTCTGGAGCAATATAATAAACATCGTGTGTGGCGACAATAGGTGTCGCAGTTTGTCTTGCAAACTGCAACAATATTGCCATATTTTCTTCGTGACCCTTGATTTCTGGATGATGAGTTATTTCCAAATAAAAATGGGACTCGCTGTCATAAGACCCCGCAATATCGGCAGCGGGACGAAAAGTTTTTTTGTACCAATCCAGTCGTTCTTGAGCTTGTTCCATATTTCCCATTTTGAGCGATTGCAGTATATCACTTGAAAACGAGGGGGCGATAGCGATAAGTCCCTCGTGATATTTTTCCAGAAGCTCGTGGTCAATGCGCGGTTTGTAATAAAAACCCTCCATATGAGCCAGTGTTACAAGTTGAATCAAATTTTTGTATCCAACCTCATTTTCTACAAGCAAGACCAAACGATAACGTTCTTTATCAATGCCAGTTTGTTTGTCCTTTCGCGAACGATAGGCGACATAAGCATCAATACCGAGAATTGGTTTTATATTAGCTTTTTTGCATGCTTGGTAAAACTCAATAGCTCCGTACAAGTTGGCGTTGTCAGTCAGAGCCAGAGCTTTCATACCATTTTTCTTTGCAGTGTCCACAAGCTCGTCAATTTTCGGCAAAGCGTTGAGCAGGGAGTAGTGAGAGTGGGTATGGAGATGGACGAATTTTGCTATTCTATCTTCTTGCATGAGATGATTATAACATGAAACAAATTGTCGGAATTGAAGTGAGAAGTCGTGTTACGACTTCGCAAGTCGGAGCGTGACGACGCGAGACGGGGTAGCAGAATTTTTCAGCAGAAAAATATCTATGACCTGCTCCTGTAAGGATGTGGTAACATTAACTTTTAATATAAATATGGCATGAAATTTATAGTTGGTATAGATGAAGTGGGAAGGGGACCTTTGGCTGGGCCAGTGACGGTTTGCGTCGTGGCTTGCGAAGAAAAAATGTACAACAAATTGAAACGTGACAGACGACTTCCGCCTACAGGAAAAGATAGTAAAAAACTTTCCCCGCTTGCTCGGGAAAAGTACGCAACATATTTAAAATTATTAGTGTCAAAGACTGCCTTTGACATGCGGAGCCAAATGTCAAAGGCAGTCTTTGACACGGCAATAGTCCATATTTCAAATAAAGTCATTGATGCGAAGGGAATTTCTTTTGCAATAAAAAAAGCAATTACCGAAGGGATTAAAAAGTTAAAACTCAATCCAAGAAATTGTCGGGTTTTACTAGACGGGGGACTAAAAGCTCCAAAACAATTTAAAAATCAGAGGACTATTAGAAAAGGTGATGAGAAAGAAAAAATCATTGCTTGGGCCTCAATTCTAGCAAAAGTTTCGCGAGATGAACTTATGCACAGAGCCGCAAAAAAGTTTCCGCGTTATGGGTTTGAAAATCATAAAGGATATGGAACTCTGAAACACAGATTAGCTATTTCAAAGTATGGAATATCAGTTGTCCACAGGGTAAGCTATTGCAGAAATCTTTCCTTCCACATTTTCTTACAGTTACAGCTTGAACAAGGTGCCGGGAGAGTTATCCCGGTGCCTTTTATTTTTGAGTGTAGTAGTTGATTATTCTAAACTAATGTGATAATGTTCCAAATTATGGTTGTACGAATGCGTAGCACAAAAAGCCACCGCAACAACAGGCGTTCACACGACAGCTTGTCTTTTCCCGCTGTGACTATGGATAAAAATACAAATGTGCCACATTTGCGTCACAGAGCCAGTTTGGTTACCGGTCAGTACAAAGGAAGGGTAGTCATTGATTGTCAACGACCGAGCACCATTGAGCCCCTATGGTGCTTCGGCTCATTGACAAAATCGCGGGCGAAGCCAGAGTGAGCCTTTCGCTGGAAAGGTGAGCGTCTCTGGAAAGTTGTTTTCTGGAGATTACCTATAGTATACTTAAAGAGTAGTTATTTACACATATGGCAAACAGGCACCTTTCCAGGTCAATAGTTCTCCAGTCACTTTTTGAGTGGGACTTTGGTTCCAAAAGTTCTTTTGATGCCATTTCTATTTTCAAACGCAACGCCGAAGAATTCGCTCCTGGTTTGTCGGATTTTTCTTTTATGGATACCTTGCTCAAAGGTGTTTTGGAAAAACAAAAAGACGTAGACCTAATCATAGAAAAAGCCGCTCCAGATTGGCCTATAGATAAAATAAGTGTCATAGACCGAAACATTTTGCGCATAGGACTTTATGAGCTTTTGTTTTCTGACCGTTCTCAAGTGCCACCAAAAGTGGCGATAAACGAAGCAATAGAGTTGTCTAAAACATTTGGCGGAGATACATCCTCAAAGTTCGTAAATGGCGTTTTGGGCGCAGTCTACAAAGAACTCGGCGAGCCAGGCAAGGATGAAACTGGAAAAGACAAGAAAAATAATGGAAGCGGAAATCTGCCTGTACCAGTGTTCTATTTGGGGGGAGCGGTAGTTTATGCAAAGGATGGTGATGATATTTATCTTGCTCTTGTCCACGATGTTTTTGGTAGATGGACTTTATCAAAAGGTAAAATTGAAGAGAACGAAGATGTGGAGGTAGGCACTATACGCGAGATAAAAGAGGAGCTAGGGCTAGATATAAAAATCAAAGAAAAACTCGGTGAAAATGAATATGTTGCTTACAATCCTGAAAAAGGAAAAATAAAAAAGCATGTCGTCTATTTTTTGGCAGAATCAAAATTTGTAGACCTCACTCCGGAAGCCAAAGGCGGGTTGGACGATGCCAAATGGTTCAAAATGGGGGATATACTTGATTTAAATTTTTATAATGATATATTGCCGTTGGTAACAAAGGCCATTAATATACTCTTGAAGAAGTAGAAAGTTCTTAAAGTTATAAAGTTCATAAAGTAAAAATGCAAATGCATCATACTTTACAAACTTTAAGAACTTTATAACTTTATAAACTAATACTATGGATTTTAATGAATTTGAAAAAAATACAGGATTGAATTTTAGCGACAAGAGTTTGTTACAACAAGCTTTTGTTCACCGTTCATATATAAATGAAAACAAGGTCTCTGGATTAAATCATAACGAGCGTTTGGAGTTTTTAGGGGATGCCGTGCTGGAACTTGTTATTACGGACTTTTTATACAAAAAATATACAGATAAAGCGGAGGGGGACTTGACCGCATACCGTTCTAGTCTAGTTAACGCTGATACATGTGCCGGTATAGCTAACCAACTTGGAATGGGAGACTACTTGCTTCTTTCAAAAGGGGAGAGCAAAGATGTCGGTCGCGCGCGTCAGTACATACTAGCAAACGCCCTAGAGGCGCTCATTGGTGCGATTTATATTGATCAAGGACTAGATAGCTCAAAAGATTTTATTGAACGAAACTTTACTCCACTTATTGAAAAAATAATTTCCGCTGGAAGTTTCATAGATGCCAAGTCACTTTTTCAGGAAAAAGCTCAAGAGTTTGACGGCATTACTCCGTCATATAAAACGATGAAAGAAACTGGTCCCGACCATGAAAAGAAATTCACTGTCGGTGTTTACGTTGGTCGTGACCTCATCGCAACAGGTGAAGGCGAATCCAAACAAGACGCCGAGCAATCCGCCGCCCGTTCAGCTCTTTCAGCTCGTGGCTGGTAGTAATTTTGATAGACACTTATTTAATACTAAATAATAGAATAATTATAGTGTCAACTTGACAATATATATATGCTAGCTTGATTTTGGAGCGTTATTTAAAAAAAGGAGGTAGTGATAAGTATGGAAGAGAAAAAAGAAGTGCTTAGGGAACATCTTGAAGATTGCCTGAAGCATTTCGGCAAATGGTTCAATTCCAAAGTGCCCCGTCGTTCTCGTGGTCGGACCGAAGCCATGAAGCCGATGGCCGAATTCCTTGGTGTTACGCCTGGCACTGTTCAGCGCATGCTTGACGATATGTCCCCTTTACCTAGAGGGGAAACTCATATCAAGCTTCTGTGTTATCTGGACTTGCACGGTTACAAAATCATTGAATTTGAGAGAATGCCGAAAATTCGACGAAACTTCTCGGAGCTCATCGGATTCGAGCTTCTCTCTCCTGTCGAAGCGTCTAATCTGGTTGGGTATCACGATACTCAACAGATTTATCAAGCGATCTTCGGTAGAGAAGGAGTAAACAAGAAGAGAGAAAACTTGATGTGGACTATCTGGAAGGAAAAAAGGGTAGAGCTTGAACGTAGGAAAAAAGATGCCTACGACACTCTCCGACTCGAAGTTCTTTTCAGTGTTCCGTTAGAAGTTGGCTCGGTTTCCGTCGCGGTTCAACAACTTGTCTTGTCAGCCAGTCAGCCGGTTATAACAAATGCCGGAATGCGGCTAGCTGTTTTGAACATACTGGAAAATTCAGTTCTCTTGTTTGAAGATAGTCTGTTTGACAGTCTTTCGGACAGTGAGCTATGTGAGTTTTCTCAACCAATTCTTCGACTATCGTCCCATTTGAGTACCTTGAGTTCGAAGATTTTAACAAGGAAAGTTGGTTGACGTATGGAAAATGAGAGCTACACGGCTGTTGTCCAAAAAGTTATGGACAACGGCAAACATGGGCCGTACGTAGTAGCAACGAATGAAAAAATCGGGACAATCACTTTTTCTCTCGAACCGCTGGTTTGGCAGGAAAAAGGTAGGCCTGAAAGAGGAAACATCGTTGTTCTCTCCGAGATTCGCAAAAAGCGCGCCGGTTGGCGTGCCAACAGTGGGCGGTTCTTTCGACCGTCCGACGAGCAATCAGAAACCAAACATAGCAAGGAGTTAAAATGAGAGTGAAGAAAACCCAGAAGATTAAACTGACGGACATCAAGCCGAACTTGTTTGTCCGTCAGGAACTGGATACCGACCATGTCATCTATCTCGCTCAACTGATTGAGGGCGGAACAGAGATGAGGGACCGAATCAAGGTCACGGAAGATTTGATCATTGTCGACGGTCGTCATCGCAAGGAAGCTTTTGACCTTGTCGGCACAAAGGAAATTGAAGTTGATGTTGTTCATAACATGGACGAGGTCACTCTGATTTCCGAGGCCTACAAAGCCAATACCGGTGGCTCCAAACCGCCCACTCCAGCCGACACTGAACATACCGTCATGCTCTTGCTTCAGCGTAGTCAGGGTATGAAGCTTATCGGAGAACTTCTTGCCTTGCCGACCAGTATGGCCCGCAAATATGTCAACGAAGTGAAGTCGCGAATGAATCGCGCTCAGCTTCAGCGGGCCACGGAGGCTGTGACTGAGGGTGGACTGAACATCAAACAAGCTGCCGAGCAGTACCAAGTGGATGCGGAGAAATTGAAGGAAGTTCTTTCTGGACACAAACGTAAGACCAAAAACGGTGTTGCCGAAGTTCAGAAGCATCTCTCCAGGTTTTACAACAGCATCGGGACAAAGAATGCTCGCATGATCAGGTCTCTCATCGAGAAGTTTCAGGACGGCGACGTGACTGAAAAACAAATGAAGGAGCTTTTCGCGCACATCGAACGTCTGCAGAAAAAGTCTGCGCGGGTCACCGCCGACTGGAAGAGTCGTTTTGAAGCGGTAACAACCAAGTCCAAGGATTCTCCCGCCGCCTAGTTCTGTCTCAAACCCCTATCGCAGGAAGCGATAGGGGTTTCTTTTTATATTTTCTTAAAAAATTTTGATATACTATATTGGTGAAAAAAATAGACACTGTTTCAAAAAATCAGCAGGAAATTGTCATTTATAAAAGCGGGCGGGGGAATGTAACGCTTCGGGCTGATATAAGTAAAGATACGATTTGGGCAACACTTAATCAGATTGCCGAGCTTTTTGGTGTTCAAAAAGCGGCTGTTTCCAAGCATATAAGTAACATATTTGACTCTGGAGAACTAGCTAAAAAAGCAACTGTTTCCATTTTAGAAACAGTTCAAAAAGAAGGAAACAGAGAGGTTTTACGTAAAATCAGATAGGATATTTAAAAAGAATTATTGTGCTTAGAAAAAGTAAAAATGAATATGAGACGATGATTAATCCAGTAATCTTACAAAGAAAATTTCCATTTTTATATTTAGAGAGATGTTATAGTATAAAAGGGTTAATATATTGTTAAAAGATATTTGTGGGTTATGGTGAGATATCAAAATTTGGATGGTGTTTGGCAGACGAGAATTTTGAGAGGACTGAGCGGAATATATCATGAAATTGACCATATTAACGGCATTACAGTTTCGAAAATTGGATTTCGTATTTTATAGTTTTTTACTATTTTTGCATAATAATAATTTTCTCCATACATTTAACAAACGCTATAGCGTTTGTTAAGTGTATGAAGAAATATACGTAAATTGTTAAATAAAAGTTAGTTATCTAACAATAGATTGAAGTATTTTTTGTAACTTTTATCATATTCAATGGAATCAACAATTAAATATAAAAGATCTTTGCCGATTTTAAAATCAGCCTTTAGTAGAGTCACAAAGTCTTCACAGTCGTAAGGATATATCCACACGCTGTCTTGAATTCGAAGGAAGCCGATATGTAATAGGGTGTGACGGACTTTATCCCGAAGTGATTTTCTGGTTTCTGGTATGTCAAATATAAGCATGCGCCATTTACCATCCCATTTTTTTGGCTTATCTATTTTCCAATCTTTTAGTTCTAGAGATTCTAGTACAGTTTGCCCTTTATCTGTTAGTTTAACAAATTTACCATCATATTTTAGCAACCCATCTTTGACCAACCTATCTCTGGACCGAGCCATGATTTCCTTTTGCCTTTTTCCTGGAGTAATTCCAAACGATTTTAGATATTGAAGTGAATTTGGTGCTACCATAGCAAGAGTTAAAAAACCACCTATCTTAACAGCAGTGAGTACGGCTTTTCGTATGTCATTTTTCGATTTTCTTTTACGGTATCTTTCTTCGATTGTTCCCATATATTTTAGAGATATTTTGGATAATTATTTCTTCAAACACATTTTATCACATACACTTATAATACGCTATAGCGTATTATAAGTGTATGTCTATATGTATATTAAATATGTGAATTGTTTCTATTTTGGAACAAGTTTAGTTAGTGCAATATCTTTGCATACTGAAGCTGAATGAGCAATGTGCAAAAAATGCACATTGCTCATGTTTTGATATACTAATGAGAACTTTAATTTATATTATGTATCTTAAATCTATTGAACTAACTGGGTTTAAATCTTTTGCCAAGAAGAGCGAGTTGACTTTTTCGTCGCCGATTTCGGCTATTGTCGGGCCGAATGGTTCGGGCAAGAGTAATATTGCCGAAGCTTTTAGTTTTGTTTTAGGTGAGCAATCCATTAAGTCATTGCGGGGTAAAAAAGGTGAGGATTTGATTTGGAATGGTTCGACTGACTCACCACGAGCGGGGAGGGCTTCAGTTAAAGTTGTTTTTGACAACAGTACATATTTTCTTCCGTTGGATTATGAAACAGTTACAGTGGAGCGGGTAGTGCATCGCGATTCTGTAAACGAGTACATAATAAACAGCTCGCAAGTGCGGCTGCGAGATGTGGTGGAACTTTTGGCCAGCGCCCATATTGGCTCATCCGGACACCATATTATTTCACAAGGCGAAGCGGATAGGATTCTGAACTCTAGTGGGAAAGAGCGCAAGAGCATGATAGAGGACGCATTAGGATTGAAAATGTATCAATATAAAAAGCAGGAGAGTGAAAGGAAATTAGAAAAGACTCGGGAAAATATTGTACAGGTAGAATCTTTGCGACGAGAAATCTCGCCTCATATAAAATTTTTGAAAAAACAAGTTGAGAAAGTTGAGAAATCTTTGCAAATGAAACAAGAGCTGGAAGCCAAAGCTCTGGAGTATTGCAATCGTGAAGACAAATATGTCAAACGGACAGAAGAAAGACTAACAAGAGAAAAAAATCCGCTTATACAAAAAGAAAGAGAATTACATTACGAGTTGGAAAAAGCAAAAGCAGTTTTGGAAATGGCAAAACACAAGGACGAAAAGAGTTCCAAACTGATTGAACTTGAAAAAAGCTTACATGAATTGCGGGATGAAAAAGATAATCTGTTTCGCGAAGCTGGGCGTTTGGACGGAGAAATTACGGCGTTTGTGAGGATGGTTAAAAAGCAGGAGGAAGTAGAGCATTTGGATGCTCATAAGACAGTAACACTTGCTTCAGTGGAAATATTAAGAGAGCAAATTACTGCTAAAATCCAATCCGCAAAGAATTTAGACGATATATCGTCTATTTTGAAAATCTTTGATGAAGTCACAGGGCTTCTTTCGGACTTTGTAGACAACAACAAAAACAAAATAGACAATTCTCTTATTGCCGATGTGCAAAAAGATATTGAAAACCTAAAATCGGAGAAAAAGAGAATTGAAAAGTCGCTCCAAGAAGTCAAGAGAAAAGAAGGGGAATTGTCGCATCAATACAGCCAATTAAAAAGCGCAATTGAAAAAGAAAAAGATTCAAATCGAGATGCAGAGAAAGCTGTTTTTCGGATAATGGCAGAATCGCAAGAGGTGCGGTCAGGGTTGCAAATAATTAGGAGAGAAGAAGAAACATTGCATCTGGTCCGAGAGGATTTCAAAAGAGAACTTTCGGAGCTTGGTATGATGCTCGGAGCTCATTTTTTGCAGTTTAATAATTTGTCGTTTGATTATGATGAACCACGTATTAACCAGGAGGAGCGTCGGCGGGCAATAGAGAAAATAAAAATCCGTTTGGAAGAGGTCGGCGGAGCAGGTGGAGCTGATGTTTTGAAAGAATACACAGAGGCAAGCGAGAGAGATACCTTTTTAGAAAAAGAGCTGGCAGATTTGGAACAATCGGCAAATTCTTTGACAGAACTTATTCTAGATTTGGATACGCGACTTTCTACAGAATTTAAATTGGGAATAGAAAAAATCAACACTCAATTCAAAGAATTTTTTGCACTTATGTTTGGTGGTGGCGAGGCAAAATTGTCTGTTACAGTACCAGTAAAGCGAAAGAAAAAAGATACAGACGATTTATTTGAAAAATCAGAAGATGAAATTGAGGAGGAGCTTGCCCTGCGTAATCTTGATGAAGCAGGGGAGGAAGGGATTGATATTGAGGTTAATTTGCCCAAGAAAAAGGTTAAAGGGCTTATGATGCTCTCTGGTGGTGAAAGAGCTCTTACATCAATCGCCCTTCTTTTTGCTCTGTCTCAAGTCAATCCGCCACCTTTTATTATTTTGGATGAAACAGACGCCGCTTTGGATGAAGCCAATTCTAAAAAATACGCTGACATGGTGGAAAATCTCTCAAAATTTTCACAGCTCATCGTTATCACTCACAATCGCGAAACAATGTCTCGCGCTGGTATTCTCTACGGTGTGACAATGGGTATGGGTGGTGGCTCAAAACTTCTCTCGGTTTCTTTTGATACTGCAGTAGCTGTTGCAAAATAACAGGTGATGGTGTAGCAATAAACACTCTTCCCCTAGGTTACACCTAGGGGAAATTCTTTTATACCAACGCGTAATCCAAAACTCGTTTTTCTAAATCTGCTGAAACAACTTTAAATCGGACGGTGTCGCCAAGGGTGAATTTCTTTCCAGTTTTTTCGCCCTTGATTGTGTAGTTTTTCTCATCCAATGTGTAGAAATCATTTCCGAGGTCGCGTAGTTTTATCATACCCTCGCATTTTGTTTCTTTTTCTTCTATATAGATACCCCATTCAACCACGCCGGTTATTGTTCCATCAAACTCTTTACCAATGTGGTCTTGCATGTATTCAACCTGTTTGTACTTTATGGACGCCCGTTCTGCATCAGAGGCTTTTTTCTCCAGCTCGGACGATGCCAGGCAAATCCGTTCAAACTTTTCGTATTCGTTCTGTTCTATTTTTCCGCCTTTTAATTCTCGTTCAAGAAAACGATGTACGATGAGGTCTGGATATCTGCGAATAGGGGAGGTGAAGTGTGTGTAATATGTAAAGGCCAATCCGAAATGACCGATATTTTTTGTTGAATAGGCTGCCTTTGCCATACTACGGATTGTGGCTGTTTTTATAAGCTCCTCGTTTGGAGTTCCTTCAACTTCCTTTAAGAGTGTATTGATGTCTTTTGACATGACAGCACCTTCTTTGTTTTTCAAATTAAAACCAAGGGCCTTTAGAAATGTTACAAGATTTTCTATCCGCTCTTTGTCAGGTTTTGCATGGATACGGTACACAGATTGCTTTCCTTTTCCCATCAAATTTTTATTTTGTGACATGAAAATAAATTTGGCCACAGCACGGTTGGCAAGGAGCATGAATTCTTCCACCAGTTTGTGTGTATCTAGACGGCTTTTTTTGTACACTCGTAAGGGTTTACCAGCACTATCTAATTCAAATTTTACTTCGTCTTTTTCAAAATTGACTGCGCCGTTTATTGAGTTTGCTTTCTGTAGTTTTTTGGCAATCTCATTTAGTTTTAGCAGTTCTATTTTGTGAGGACCTGTCTGTTTTCCGATTATCACATCATTTGCCTCTTCGTATGTAAATCGTTTATCGGAATGTATAACAGTACGACCAAACCACTCATCCAAAACTTTTCCTTGATTATCCATTTTGAAAACTGCAGAAAATGTAAATTTATCTTCGTTTGCGTTCAGGGAACACAGGTCGTTTGAAAGAATCTCTGGCAACATCGGTATAGTACGGTCCACTAGGTAAACCGAAAGTCCGCGTTTCTCCGACTCATGGTCAAGTGGAGTGTTTGGTGTGACAAAGTATGACACGTCGGCAATGTGTACACCTATTTCAAATGTATTGTTTCCAAGGTCTACAAAAGAAATAGCATCGTCAAAATCTTTTGCATCAAACGGGTCTATTGTCATGGTTGTGACATTTCTCATGTCCCTACGCTTTGCAATTTCTGTCGTAGCTGTCGCCTTATAAGCTCCGCGAATTTTCTCCGCTTCACGTTCCACTTCGGCAGGGAATTCAATTCTGAAGCCCTTTTCCAAGACAATAGCTTCCATTTCGGTATTATTCTCGCCCGCTTTGCCTATGACCTTTATCACTTCGCCTTCCAGCGTGTCCCATTTTTTTATTTTAACGAGCACCTTATCATCTTCAGAGACTTCGCCAACACTCTGGTGTATGGCGGAAAGAAAAATATCCACATATAGCCGCTTATCGTCTGGCACCACAAAAACTTTTTCCTCACCTGTGTCAAGGACAGTCCTTGACACAGTGCCGACAAACTCATCGCGGGCGCGAGTGATTATTTTTATCACTTTGCCTTGCTCACGGTTTTTAATTTTCTCCCCGGTCAGTTCAATCTCCACAATGTCACCGTGAAAAGCTCGATTGATATTTTCTGGCTGTATTTCAACTGAATTCTCCCTGTCTTTTTTTTCCGGCTCTCTATCAAAAAAACCAACACCTTTTGTGTTGATGCTTATTGGACCAATAAAAACCTCTTTATTCATTTGATGATGAGTATAACAGATTATTGACCTTAATCCAATCTTTTGCTACTATCACAGAACCTCGAACAATAAATAATGAGTAAGTATAAACGGCAGAATTCTGAGGAAAAAATAGAGGATGAGACAGGAAGCCTAGTTCAAGCTAAGCTGAGTGGCGAAACTCTATTTTTTACCAGAATTCTGATGTTTAGACACTCAAGCGCATCTCATATTTATTACTAGCGTTTATTTTTGAGAGAGGTTCTTATGTTAAAAATACGACTACAAAGAGTTGGTAGGAAGCACGAGCCGGCTTTTCGCTTGGTTTTGACTGATTCAAAAAACTCCACCAAAAGCGGAAAATTTCTAGAAATTTTGGGTAACTATGATTCTCGCAGAGGAGAAAATGCCGCTTTTAAAGCAGACCGAATCACACACTGGATATCCAAAGGGGCTCAAGTTTCAGGAACAGTTCACAACCTGCTTGTTAGTAAAAAAATTATAGAAGGTAAAAAGATAAATGTTTTGCCTTTGAAAAAACCTATAATAAAAATTAAAGAAGAAGAAAAAGCACCAGAGGTAAAGGAAGAAAAAATAGAAGAAATTATAGAAGAAACGACCATTGAAACTCCTATAAATGAAGTTCAAACTGAAGTGGCAGAACCCGTTGCCTAGTTTACCCCCGATTGTTATAATTATACTGTACGATTATAAATATTTAACCGATTGACCATTATGGAAAATGATGTAAAATTTCTTGATTTTGTTATAAAAGCTTTGGTTGAAAATCCACAAGATGTAAAAATAAATCGCACTGTAGATGAGATGGGTGTGCTTATGACTTTGGATGTAAACTCGGCAGATATGGGCAAGATTATTGGAAGGGAAGGCAACACGGCAAAGGCTATTCGCACACTTCTGCGTGTTGTCGGAATGAAAAACAACGCTCGAGTAAATCTGAAAATCAACGAGCCAGCCGGAGGAATAAAGGAGACAAAAACAACTGCGACGAAGTCACTGGACGATGCCATGTCCGACCTGAAGTTATAATCCGCATCTTTGGGTAATTTCATCGTCTAAAATACAAAACCGCATCGTCACCGTACCCATGTACGCCTTCCGATGCGGTTTTGTATTTTATACGCGACCTTACCTCAAATCTGCGAATTCTAAACACCATATCAACTATCACGTTGACGCTTGACTTTTTGTGTAGAGTCCTATATGATTATATTCAGAAAATAGTTTTGAAAGGAGCTCAATAATGAGAAAACTTTTGTTGGCTACCAATCTTGCCTTATCGGCTTTTTTGGCGATATTGCTTTACGAAAATGCGCCAAAACCTGTTACAGAAATAACTATCGCAGAAGCTTCTGGAGAAAGTGTTAGAGACCTGCAAAAGGAATACAAGGAACTGAAAGCAGAGTCGGAAAGTGTACTTTTGAAAGCCCAAATACGACCATCACAGCGTCCTTGTTTCGCATATGAGCAGTATCTTGAAATGACTTATTTGCGAGAACAATATATTCAGGTCAAGGGGCTTAGCGTTCCTGACGACCTGCCGATGGTCCTTGAAAATCTTGCCATATCCGCAGCGGAGCAAGTGTACGAAAAAATAAAAAAGGAAGAACTCCTTAATTGTGGCGGCAACGATAGCAATATCGTGGAAATGTCCGCGCGTATTATGGACGAATACCGGAAGGGTTTTATCCGAGAGGATGTCATTCGTGAGGCCTATCTGCGTGAAGTTAGGCGAGAGATCAAAGCGGTTTTGAACGCATTCAAGGAAGACCGCACGGAAGACACGCGAGAGTATGCCATGCTACTTATTGGCCACGCCGAGAATGTCTGGCAGTTTACACTGCTAGAACTTGGTGTTTCAAGGGCAGTGTACAAAGAGCTTTTCCTAGAGTAACCATAGGCGGAAGCCGCCGGCAGGTGAGACAACAATCTCGTCTGCCGGTTTTCATTTTACTTAATTTAAATTTTGTTGTATTATACTTACGCAATGAATTTTCATATAATTACTTTATTTCCTGACTCCTTCAGCTCGTACCTCGGCGAGTCTATTATTGCGCGGGCGATTGCCGATAAGAAAATTTCTGTAAGGTTTTATAATCCGCGCGATTTTACAAAAGATAAATGGAGGAGGATTGACCAAAAGCCGTACAGTGGGGGTCCAGGTATGGTCATCCAAGCCCTTCCAGTTATCAAAGCTATTGAAGCAGCTTTGAAACGAGTTAAGAGTAACGAGTTAAGAGTAACGAAAAGGAAAAATAAAAAACTCAAATCTCGTGACTCTAAACTCGTATCTCGTACCTCTATTATATTTCTCTCGCCGGGTGGCAAACAATTTGATACGGCGTATGCAAAAAAATCTGCAAAAAAGTACACAGACATTATTTTAATTTCTGGACGATATGAGGGGATAGATGCACGAGTAAAAAAAGTCTTATTAAGATATAAGGCGAAAGCTACGACAGAGGATATTTCCGTTGGACCTTTTGTGTTGACCGGTGGGGAATTGCCAGCCATGATTATGATTGACTGTATAGCCCGCCAAGTGGAAGGTGTTCTAGGTAATTTTGATTCCCTGGAGGAATCTAGAATTTCAAGTTCTGAAGTCTATACCCGTCCAGAAGTTTTTACATACAAAGGCAAAAAATATCGTGTGCCAAAGGTATTACTTTCGGGGAATCATGCTGAAATTGAAGATTGGAAGAAAAAACAAAAGTAGTGCTAAACTGTAACGATGCTACAATCAGAAGCTTTGGACATTTTGAAAATGGGAAAGAATGTTTTTCTGACTGGCCCTGCTGGGAGTGGAAAGACTCATGTGGTAAATGAATATGTAAAATATTTGAAATCCATGGCTGTGGATGTGGCGGTGACGGCTTCCACTGGCATTGCCGCCACGCACATTGGCGGAATGACCATACACTCGTGGTCTGGGCTTGGTATTCGCGACAGACTGACAGACTATGACATTGACGACTTGATGCAGAGACAGTATTTGTACAAAAGATTTGAGAGAACAAAAGTTTTAATAATTGACGAGGTTTCAATGTTGCATCATTATCGCTTGGATTTGATTGAGTGGATTTGTCGGCAGATGAAACGGAGCGACAGGCCGTTTGGCGGAATGCAAGTTGTTTTGTGTGGCGATTTTTTCCAACTACCTCCCGTAACTCGTGGTGATATTGTGGAATCCGAGTTTGCCTACAAAGCTGAGGTTTGGGGTAGTTCCAAATTGACTATTTGTTATCTGTCGGAACAACATCGCCAAAAGGATAATATTTATCTTTCCATATTAAGTCAGATTAGAGAAAATAAAGTAACGGAAAAAACAATTGATTTGCTGAAGAGTCGGCTCAACGCACAGGACAATCTCGGCACGGGGACGACCAAACTTTACACCCACAATATAGATGTAGATGTTATAAACAATCGCCATTTGGATTTGATAAAAGTGGCAGGAAAAAGTTACGTTATGTCTCACAAAGGTTCGCCAAACCTGACGGCTACGCTCCGAAAAAGTTGCCTGTCACCGGAAACGTTGGTACTGAAAGTTGGGGCGCGGGTGATGTTTACCAAAAACCACATGGATGGCGGATTTGTTAACGGCACCTTGGGCGTTGTAAAGGATTTCAACCAGTTTGGCGATCCTGTGGTGCGGACGACAACGGGTATGTTGTTTACAGTTTTGCCAGGGTCATGGAAAATAGAAGAGGAAGGCAAAGTCAAAGCTGAAATAACTCAACTGCCTCTGCGTTTGGCATGGGCTATCACCGTGCACAAGAGCCAGGGAATGTCTTTAGACGCTATGGAAGTTGATTTATCAAACGCTTTTGTTCGTGGTATGGGATATGTAGCGCTTTCCCGTGTGCGTTCTCTCGGCGGGATGAAACTCTTGGGATTTAACGAAATGTCTCTTCAAGTTGATCCGGAGGTTCTAGAACGCGACCTTGAGTTTCGCCGTATGTCAGACTCCGCTAGGCAAGACCTAGCGGAGATGTCCCGAGCGGAGATTGCAGAGATTCAAAAAGGATATTTGAAAAAGATTGAGCCGAGTTCAGCCGAACGGCAATTAAAAAATAAGGCCAAGCTACGACAGAAAGAGAAACAAGAAAATCAGATAGCGAAAAAAAGCACAGTAGAGATAACATCTGACATGATAGCGAAGGAGATGCCGCTTGCCGAAATTGCAGATGCGCGCAAAGTCAAACCGGAAACTATCGTTTCACATATTGAAGATATGGTCATGGCTGACAAACTGGAGAAGACAAATCGCTGTCCGGATATTACGTATCTCAAGCGCGAGCTCAAGCGTTCAGAGATAGACGACATCCTCTCGGCATTTGCAAAAGCCGGAACCACAACACTTTCCCCAGTCTACAATCTCCTAGCAAAGCAAAAAAAGAAACCAAGTTATCTGAAAATCCGCCTCGCCCGATTGTTTTTAGACAAGTAGTCACATGGTATTATAATTATTATCATGAATTTACATCCTGCTTTGGTCCACTTTCCCATAGCACTGCTCACTCTCTACGCAGTCTGTGAATTGGTGTGGTCGCAGAAGCTCTCGGAAAACATTTCCTGGTTTTGGTGGAAGTTTGGACTTCTCTTTTTTGGTGTACTTTCTTCCATTCCAACTATTTTGACCGGAATTTTGGCACGTGACCTTATTGGTAATTCTGAATTGATTAATCTGCACAAAAACTTTGCCTTTTCCACTATTGCCGTTTTTTCTATTATTTTGATTCTGTATTTCAAGCGGCTTTTGATTAATTCCACATCAATACGTCTGTATGCTCTCCTCGGCCTCGCTCTCATCACTATCACAGGGGCTTTGGGCGGAGCTGTTGCCTTTGGTCCAGATGTGGATCCTCTGGTTAGTTTTATTTATCACACATTCTTTTAAATCCTACAGACACTCCGTGTCTGTAGGATTTAGGTTTACTCATACCTGTCCCTTAGCAAGATACGTTAGAATCCTGCTATAGCAAGATTCTAACGTATGTGAGTAAAATTATGTTATTAAGGAATATGCGTGGATTTATTCATAGTGATTTATAATAGTAAGTGCTACAATAATATGTAGTATGAAATTTTCTGGCATCGTATTGCGTCTTGGATTTTTGTTTTCTTTCGCGTTTCTTCTATTTTTTGGTGGAACAAAATACACATTTGCATATATTATTTTTGACCAATCACCTGTAGATGAAACATTCAATGCGGCTATTTTGAATACTCCGCAGTTTGTAAGTTTTGGTTGTACCGCCGAGCTCAATTGCAAGGTTTCCGGACAAACTGTCTATGATGTTGGTGTTTGGATTAAAAAAGTGGGCAATCCAGCTGCTATCCGTCTGCAAGTGGCCAACACATGGAATGACCCGACAGGAGGAACTTCTATATTTTCCGATTCCATTTCCGTCAGTTCAATTTCTGACACGACATATAATCTAGTCTGGTTTCATTTTCCGCTCGGTGTGATTATCGGCAATCAGTCCAGTTACAGTCAGTTTTTTCAGTTCCAATTTACCAATGCAAATGGCACATACAATGCGGTGGATTATTACAGAGTTCTTCAGCGTGATAACGACTACTCGGCTCCACAGCAATGGTGCAAAACTGGCTCTGGATGCGCCTCGTCAGATTTTTTCTGGCAAATGGACAATGGTATTGTGGACACACCCATACCACAAGAACAAATTGGCGACCCGAACAATCTACCTGTCACTATTTCTCCTGCAGGCGATGTGTCCAGTGTTGCAATAAATTGTACTATCGGGCGTAACTATACGACTACATTAGTTCACAGAGATGGAAATATTGTTTCTCACGGTTATGGAGTGGTAGCCCGCAAGTATTGCACTAACGGCACACTTTCTTTTGACGGGTTTAATATAAACAGTCTTTTGACGACTGGTGTTGACCCAGAGTGGTGGCGCTTTGTTCACACACCGCTGGAGTACATTATAAAAGACACCACGGGTCTGTACTTTTCTGAATGTGACAGAAATGTCTGTACACTTATAAATTTGGTAAGAGATTATAATACATATGACCCTGATATTTATCTGGCCTCGTCCACATACTGGACGACGGTCGGCAAGGGTCCTATTTTTGATAGCACTGACCATGTCACATGGTTTGACACCAGACCCACTACACCACCTCCGCCACCACTACCGACATGTTGTTCCAGCATTTTGTTTCTTCCTGGTTTTGAAGCTTCGCGACTTTACAAGACAAGTGTTACAAGTTGTACAGTAAATTGCGAAGATACTTTATGGGAGCCAAACGGAAACAGTGATGTGGAAGCTCTTTTTATGACAGTTCTTGGTGAAAGTGTGGATGATAGTATTTACACTCGGGATGTTTTGGATGAAGCTTATTCTGTTTTAAATATTTACAAATCGTTTCTAGAAAAGATGCAAGATATGAAATCGGATGGTGATATCACGGATTTTTCGGCCGTTCCATACGATTGGCGACTGCCCTTGAGTGATATTTTGGAAAGTGGAAAGAAAATAGATGCAAATAATATTTCGTATCTTGCCGCGACTTCTTCACCTTACATTTTGCAAGAATTGCGCAGGTTGGTCTCCAGTTCGCAAAACGGAAAAGTGACTATCGTGGCGCACAGTAACGGCGGACTTTTGGCAAAAGCACTTCTGAAAAAACTAGCAGATGAAAATGACCCACTTCTCGGGAAGGTTCTCAAACTGATTCTTGTTGCTGTGCCACAACTTGGTACACCCTCTGCTGTTACCAGTCTGCTTCACGGATACGACCAAGGGATACCTACGACTATGGGACCATTTCTCTCCTCTAGGACAGCGCGAACATTTGGACACAACGTTTCGTCTGCTTACAATTTCCTGCCAAGCGATGAATATTTTGACCAAGTAGACACACCAATCGTAACTTTTGACG
>Ga0075923_106_pt2 | contig 36470 bp, 39 predicted proteins | sample RifGroA2_FD_67903 | JGI IMG/M metagenome (GOLD analysis project Ga0075923, IMG submission 67903) | Parcubacteria bacterium GW2011_GWA2_40_14
GGCATATTTTTTGGTATTTGCGCCCTTCTTTCTCTGCTTACTTTTGAGATGATTCAGGGTAGCAAATTTATGAAAATATTGCTTTCTCTGGCCCTGCTTCTCTCCCTATTTTTCCTTGCTTTGGTCAACTTCAGCATCATCTGGGTTATTCTGGCCATAACCGCCTTTCTTTTTATTCTCTATCGGATGTTTAGCGCGCAATCTGCTTATCCAAGTCAGACATCGTTTGGAAAAAAACTGTCAAAAATACCCCTCTACTCTTCTATTGTTCTTTTAGTTTCTCTTGTTTTTGTTATATGGGGCGCAACGACGGGAAGTTATCTTTCAAACAAATTTAGTGTTACAAATGTGGAGGTTCGCCCAAATCTTTCTGTTACGCTGGACATCGCCAGGAACACTCTCCAAAGTCGGCCTCTTTTTGGCTCCGGACCAAACACTTTTGCAGTAGAGTGGCTGACCTTTAGACCGGATGATATTATTTCCACTATTTTTTGGAATACTGATTTTCAGAGTGGCATCGGGCTCATTCCGACATTTGCCGTGACTACTGGCGCTATCGGCATATTGTCGTGGCTTTTATTTCTGGGCTTTTATGTCTATCTTGGTTTCAAATCCATATTCTCTCCCGTTACTGATGTATTCGTAAAATATCTCATCACATCATCATTTTTCGTCTCTCTTTATTTGTGGATTATGACTTTTGTTTATGTCCCATCCACATCAATATTTATTCTAACTTTTTTCTTTAGCGGACTCTTTTTGGCTTCAGTTTATTTAGCCGGACTGATACCAACCTCAATACATGTCTTCTCCCGAAGTCCCAAAACCGGATTTCTCTCCTCTCTCATTATGGTTATATTCTTTATTGCAAGTAGCGCTCTCGGTTACGGACTATTCAAAAATTCACAGTCGCTTTGGTATTTCCAGAAAAGTTCATATGCCTTTAATACCTCAAATGATATTAACTTATCGGAAGAATACATGGGCAAAGCTATCATGGCGGTGCCGTCTGATATCTATTATCGGGCTCTCTCGGAAATTGAATTAGCCAAACTTTCTCTCATTTTATCCCAAGACCCAAAGAAGGTGAAACCGGAAGATGCCCAAAAACAATTCAGTGAGACTTTAACCACAGCAATCAAAGCTGGCATAGGGGCTAAGGATGCCGACCCGAAGAACTATCTGAATTGGATTACTCTCGGACGAGTCTATGAAGCTGTTTCTGTGCCGGAGTTTGGTATAGACGGAGCGTATCAGAGTGCCCAGTTTGCATACAACGAAGCTCTTCGTAGAAATCCAAAAAACCCCGGCATCTTTATGCTCTTTGCTTGGCTTGCGGTAACAGGCAAGGATTTGAAACAGGCAAAACAATACGCTCTGCAAGCCATAGCCGTCAAGAAAAATTATATTGACGCTTATTTTCTTCTATCGCAAATAGAAGTGGCGGACAAGAACATAAAAGGAGCTATTGAATCTGTCACAGCGGCCTCTGTTATTGACCCGACCGACCCAGGAATATTTTTCCAGCTTGGCCTTCTTAAATACAACAGTCAGGATTTTGACGGGGCGATCATTGCTCTGGAAAAGGCCATCACCCTGACTCCGAATTATGCAAATGCCAAATACTTTCTCGGTTTAGCATATGAAGCTATAGGAGAGAGGACAAAAGCCATAGAACAGTTTGAACAACTTGCCATAACCAATCCGGACAGCGAGGAAGTCAAAACAATTCTGACCAATCTTAAAGCCGGCAAGCCGATATTTACAGGTACTCAAAGCGCAAAACCGGAAAAAGGAAAAACACTACCAGTCAAAGAGAAAGTACAATAACGAATTAAAAATTCTACCCTATGGTAAAGAATATACTGAACTTTCTAAATCGCGAGATAACCGGTCTTCATCAAGCTGCCTATCTTTTGGGTTTTTTTGCCATATGTTCGCAGGTTTTGGCCTTGTTCCGAGACAGGATGTTAGCTTCCCAGTTTGGGGCAGGGGACACTCTTGACTTGTATTACTCCGCTTTTAGAATTCCAGATATTTTGTTTGCCACGGTGGCATCCATCGTTTCTATCTCCGTTCTCATTCCTTTTTTGATTGAACGATTTGAAAAGGGGGAGGCAGAGGCCAAAGAGTTTGTTGATAATGTGTTCTCATTCTTTTTTTGTTTTATGCTTTTTGCCGGACTGTTGTCGTTTATCCTCGCGCCACATATTCTAAAAATTCTCTTCCCAGCGTTTGCCCTTGGTCAGGATTTTCCCTCGCTTGTTGTTTTGACTCGCATACTCCTCCTCTCGCCAGTTTTTTTGGGATTTTCAAATCTTTTGGCGTCTATTACTCAAATACATCGGAGGTTTTTTATCTACGCTATCTCACCCTTGGTCTATAACGTAGGTATTATTTTCGGCATTATTTTCTTGTATCCGTTATTTGGTTTAACGGGGTTGGGAATAGGAGTAGTCGCCGGAGCCTTTCTTCATTTTGCCGTTCAACTGCCGTTTATTGTTAGTTGTAAGATGTTACCTCGGCTTCGTTTTCCCATAAAGTTCTCTTTTATACGCCAAATCATATATATATCCCTGCCACGCACCATTACTGTTTCCTCAAATGAAATCGCTGAACTTTTTCTCATCTCCTTCGCTTCGTTTTTTGTCCCCGGCTCCATTTCTATTTTTAACTTTTCTTTCAATTTGCAGTCGGTGCCACTTTCTATTATCGGAGTGTCATATTCTCTGGCCGCTTTCCCGACATTAACTCGGCTTTTCTCGGCCGGCAATCGGGAACAGTTTATTTTACAGATGATTACCTCTGCCCGCCATATTATTTTTTGGTCGGTTCCTATCACGGTCTCGTTTATTGTACTGCGGGCACAGATAGTCCGCACCATTTTGGGCGCTGGTAGATTTAACTGGGAGGATACCCGTCTGACAGCTGCCGCGCTTGCTCTCTTTAGTTGTTCTCTGGTCGCCCAAAGTCTTATAATTTTGTTTGTACGCTCGTATTATTCCCAGGGCAAAACCAAAACTCCTTTGATTATGAATGTTATCTCTGCCGTCATCATTATCACGTTCAGCTTTTTTTTGGTAGAGTTTTTTCAGCAAAACTTCTTTTTCAGAGATTTTGTTGAATCGCTTCTGAAAGTTTCGGGGCTTCCTGGTACGGTCGTTTTAATGCTTCCTCTCGGCTTTACTGTTGGGGCTCTCTTAAATCTGGTGATTTATTGGATAGCATTTTCCAGAAATTTTCCCTCGTTTTCTCCTCGGGTCTTGCGGACGTTCTTTCAAATAAGCGGGGCCTCTGTCATCATGGGTTTTGTTACTTACAAATGCCTTAGTATATTTGATGCGGTTTTTAACATAAACACTTTGCCAGGAATATTTTTCCAAGGATTTGTTTCTGGTGTTGTGGGCATTGTTGTTGCCGCGCTTATTTTATATTTGCTTCATAACGAAGAACTTCGTGAGGTATGGGAGACTCTTCACAAGAAAATTTGGAAGGCAAAAGTTATTGTTCCCGACGCCGAACTCCAATAAAATATGTTATTAATAAAGGACTTGCTAACACTGGGTGTTAGCAAGTATAATTAATATATGAGAAAGGAAACTATCGTCATTGATTCATTCGTTCATGTTATTAATCGTGGAACAAAACAGATGCCCATATATAGGCAAAAGAGTGATTTGTGGAGGCTTTTATTTAGTTTATTTTACGTTAACAATTTTTCGTCAAAAAATTGGGCACGAGAACTTGAAAGAGCAGAAATTGACCCCCAAAGTTTCATTTGGCCGGAAGTTCTTGGGGTAAGAAAACCAATAGTTTCTATTTTAGGTTTTACATTGATGTCAAATCATTTCCATTTGATTTTAAAGGAAATTATTGAAGGAGGTATTAGCAGTTTTTTACATAAATTTACAATGGGACATTCAAAATTTATCAATGCCAAATACAAAGAAAGTGGAAATTTGTTTCAAGGAAAGTTTCAGTCAAGAACAATTGAAACGGACGAATATCTTCGTAGAGTAAGCGTGTATGTGATGGTTAAAAACACTTTTGAGTTATATCCAAAAGGAGGATTAAAAGGAGCCATAAAAGATTTTGAAGATGCGTGGAAATGGGCTATTCAATATCCATTTTCAAGTCTCGGTGATTATGCTGGTGTAAGAAATTCACCAATTTTAGATAAGGACTTACTTGGAGAAATTTTTGATTCCCCAGAGGATTTTAAAGAATTTTCAAAAGACTATATTTTAGGAAGAACTCCAGATGAAGATATGGAAGAATTTGAATTTTAATAAACTTGCTAACACCCAGTGTTAGCAAGTTTTAATTTGGGAATCAGTATTTCTATGCTTTAATGGTTGTTATGGAGAATATTCGAAACTTTTCAATAATTGCCCACATTGACCATGGCAAATCTACCTTGGCTGATAGAATGCTAGAAATCACGGGGACAATAGAAGCGCGAAAGATGCAGGACCAAGTTCTCGATTCTATGGAACTTGAACGTGAAAGGGGAATTACTATCAAAATGCAGCCCGTCAGGATGGTACACCATCCTGACGGTCCTGAGCGAAGCGAAGGGCAAGAGTACATTCTCAACTTGATTGATACTCCGGGGCATATTGATTTTTCATATGAAGTTTCTCGGGCACTGAAGGCAGTGGAAGGGTCTATATTGCTCGTTGATTCTACCCAAGGTGTACAGGCCCAAACATTGACAACTCTGGGCATGGCACGGGAGTCAGGGCTAATTATTATTCCTGTACTTTCAAAAATAGATTCACCACTAGCTCGAGTAAGTGAAGTTAGGGCTGAAGTAGTTAAACTTCTTGATTGTAATCCAGACGATATTTTAGAAGTTTCTGGAAAAACTGGAGAGGGTGTGGAGAATCTTTTGCTCGAGGTCATAAAGCGTATTCCACCACCAAAGGTATTGGTGCCGCAGGCGCCCGGCAATGTCGGCACCGGGACGTTCCGCGCGCTAGTGTTTGATTTCAAATATTCTACCCATCGTGGAGTTATTGTCTTTGTGCGCGTTATGAGCGGTTCTATTTCTAAAAATACTTCCCTTGTTTTTAAGGTTGCAAAAGAAAAATTTACAGCGATTGAAGTTGGTATTTTTTCTCCTGGTGAAGTGCCAACCGAAACACTATCTCTCGGAGAAATTGGGTACATTGTGACTGGTATAAAGGAACCAGGCATTGCCTCGGTTGGAGACACCGTGGCAGAGGAGAGAGACACGTTGCCACCACTTACGGGATATGAAAAACCTCATCCTGTTGTCTGGGCTTCCATTTATCCGGAGAGTCAAGATGATTTTATAACTTTGAAACAATCTCTCGGCAAATTAAAATTGTCTGACTCATCGTATACATATGAGGAAGAATCGTCTGGTTCACTCGGACGTGGCTTTCGTTGCGGTTTTCTCGGCATGCTTCATTTGGAAATTATTACAGAGAGACTCCACCGTGAATTCAATTTGGATTTGGTTGTAACAATGCCAACCATTACATATGAAGTGTTGTACAAAACGGGTCCGAAGCAAGGGAAGTGGGAGACAATTTATTCTCCATCACATTTTCCCGACGAGGGGTTACTTTCGGAGATTCGCGAGCCTTGGGTGGAATGCGTTATTATTACACCTTCAAAATATTTGGGAAATATTATGACGCTTTTGTATGAGCACGAAGTGGAGCTTGGCCAATCTGAAAATTTTGGTGATGAGCGTACAAGAATGTTTTTGAAAATGCCACTGCGCGAGCTGATGCGAAATTTTTTTGATAAATTGAAAAGCGTTTCAAGTGGCTTTGCTTCTATTTCCTACGAGATTTTAGGGAAGCGCCCCGCCGATGTTGTGCGTATGGATATTTTGGTAGCCGACGAAGTTTTACCAGCATTTTCTCGCGTTATTTCACGCAGAATTGTAGAAAGTGAAGCTGAATCTATGGTGGAAAAGCTCCACGCCGTACTGCCGAGACAAATGTTTGTTATGAAAATCCAAGCCAAAGCGCTGGGGCGGATTATTTCTTCTCGTACTGTTTCAGCATTTAGCAAAGATGTTACCCAGCATATGTATGGTGGAGACATCACTCGCAAAATGAAACTTCGTGAAAAGCAAAAGAAAGGCAAGAAAAAAATGAAAGCTCGTGGAAAAGTAAACATCCCCCAGGACGTATTTCTCAAAATGATGCGCTCATAACTCCAAATCCGGCGCATTTCGTCGTTGCTTCACAATTTTCCCTCCACGCGCAGTAGGTCTACTACAGCTTGGTCGGAAAAATTGCTTGCACCTAGAACTGCATCCGGATTTGGAGTCATGAGACATTATCTAGATATTGCAAAGTGGGTCAGGCCGATGGCGATTGCATCAAATTCATTCTCTTTACCATTTTTCAGTACGTTATACTATATATTATGTATCATATTATGTATCGTTTTATATACACCTATAGCATGCTATAGCGTGTTATAGGTGTAAATCAAATATGTGTTTAATCTGTATTTAAATTGAAATGCTTTCTAATAGAAGAATCGTTTTCTATTGAATCAACTATCAAATATAGAAGATCTTTGCCAATATGCATGTGAGCTTTGAGTAAGTTTACCAAATCTTCGCATGGATATGGATAGACCCACACGCTATCCTGAATCTTTAGAAAACCGATTTCCAAAAGAGTGTGTCGGAGCTTTTCTCTTTGGGACTTTTTCTTTTCTGGTATGTCAAATATGAGCAAACGCCATTTTTTATCCCACTTTTTAGGTTTATCTAATGCATAATTTATCAATTCCAATGAAGACAATTTCTCCTCTCCTTTTTCTGTTAATTCAATAAATCCATTTTTGTATCTCAAAAAACTATTTCTCACCATATTATCGCGAGACCTTTTGATAGCTTCTTTTTGTCTTTTGTTGGATACTAAGCCAATCGATTTCATATATTGCAGGGCATTTGGGGCGAGAAGCGCAACTCCTAACAAGCCAGCGACTTTTACTGTAGACAAAATTGCTTTTCGCACATACTCCTTTGATATTTTTTTCTTTAAATTATCTTCTATTTTTCCCATATATTTATTTTATCACTACCGTTTTACTTGTAGTCATATTGGTATATTATGCGCTTCTGTACTTATTCTAATTATACCACTATTATACACCTATCTTTGCTATAGCGTAGTATAGGTGTATCTTTTAAGAGGATACCATTTATTTATAGTCTTTTAATTTATCTAGTTATTTAATTTAATTACTTAATTTACTTATCTTTGTCTATGTATTGCAAAATGGGTCAGGCCGATAGCGATGGCGTCGAATTCATCATCACTATTTGTTTTGGAGTTCACGACAATTAGTTTTTTGACCATACTTATCATCTGTCTTTTTTCACTTCTTCCGTAGCCAGTTATAGCTATTTTCACACTATTTGGTGTGTATTCAAAAATATCCAAACCGAGAGAACTTCCAGCGTACAAAATTACTCCGCGAGCTTCGGCCACAAGCATTGCTGTTTTTTGATTCCCACTGAAAAAAAGTTTTTCTGTCACAAGTGCTTCAGGTTTGTATTTTTTTATAACCTCTTTTATTTTATTTCCGATCAGAGCCAATCTCTCATGATGGGGAAGTTTGCTAGATGTTTTAAAACACTCCGAATAAACCAAAACCTCTTTTTCAACTTGCGCACACTGGGTGTGCGCAAGTTTTTCCAACACAGCAATACCAAGTCTCTCGTATCCCGGGTCAATTGAAATAATTTTCATACTAAAAGTATAGTATATTCTGGAACAAGTAGGTATTCTATGTAAGAATACATCATCAATATATGATATATGTAATTACCACCAGTATACTGGTGGTAATTTACTACAGTATACTGTAGTAAATTATAAACCAAAAAGTAAAAGGTTAAGTTACTCCGCGTTGGTGTAAACATCCTGCACTTCATCACACTCTTCCAATTCATCCACAAGTTGTGACAGTTTTTCTCCGTCCTGGTCTGAAATAGGAATTGTTGTTTGGGGAGTCCACTGTCCTCCTGGACTATGTATGAATGCCCATGTGGCCGAGCCAATGCTAGCCAGACTGAAACCGTGTCTGGAAAGAATAAGTTTTATTTCTTGGGCCGCTTTGTTGCGATTGTCGGTGAGCGCCTCTATAACCATAGCGCATCCGCCTGGACCGTATGCCTCATAGGTAATTGCTTCCATCGCCACTCCACCTTCAGAGAATTTTTTAATTGCTCTCTCAATGTTATCGTTTGGCACATTGGCCGCCCTTGCTCTCTCTATCACGGATTTCAATCCTGGAGCATTAACATTTCCTCCCGACTTTTTGGCTTCAACAGTTATAAGCTTTACGAACTTGCCAAAAATTTTTGACTTTTGGCTGTCAGTTTTCTCTTTCTGCCTCTTAATTTTTGACCATTTATTGTGTCCGCTCATACGAGATAGTTATAAAGTTTGTAAAGTTATAAAGTTCATAAAGTGGACGCTAAAGCAATTTAGGTGAAGCTAATCCCAAATGCTCATAACCAAGTGCTGTGACTGTCCTGCCACGAGGTGTGCGGTCTAGGAAACCAAGCTGGATGAGATATGGCTCGTTGAATTCTTCAATTGTGGCCTGTTCTTCGGACATTGCCGAGGCCAAAGTATTTAATCCCACCGGTCCACCAGCAAATTTATTTATTATTGTATGTAAAATATCACGGTCGACTGGGGACAGTCCCACCGCGTCAATACCGAGTAGCTTCAATGCCTCGTCCACAGAATTTTTTGACATATCTTTTTTGTGAACTTGGGCGAAGTCTCGACAGCGTTTCAAAAAGTAGTTTGCCGTGCGTGGAGTGTATCTCGACCTTTTGGCGATTTCTACTCCAGCCGATTTTTCCAAATCAATACCGAGAATTTTGGCCGAACGGGTAATGATTTTGTGTATTTCATCGTTTGTATAGAATTCAAGCTTAAATATTCCGCCGGAAAACCGCGAGCGAAGAGGGGAGGAAATCATAGCGATACGAGTGGTAGCGCCAATAAGTGTAAACGGCGGGAGCTCCAGCTGAATTGTTCTGGCCGATGGTCCTTTACCAATAATAATATCCAGAGAGCCGGATTCCATTGCAGGGTATAGCACTTCTTCAATAGTTTTATTCAGACGATGAATTTCATCAATGAATAAAATATCTCCAGGCGAAAGATTTGTCAGTATTGACGCCAAGTCGCCGATTTTTTCTATTGCCGGGCCACTAGTTACTTTCATCTGGGTTTGCGTTTCTTTTGCAACCAAATGGGCTAGGGTAGTTTTCCCAAGTCCCGGCGGTCCATAAAAAAGAATGTGTTCCGGGGGATGACGTCTTTCTTTTGCCGCAGTTAAGAGGATTTGAAGGTTCTTTTTTACATTTGTCTGCCCTATATAATCCTCCCAAACTGCTGGACGGAGGGTAGTATCTAAAAATAACTCGTCTTTCGTAGCTTTGGACTTGTCTTTTAGTATTTTTTTCGCCATTAGAGTTTATTATAGCAAAAAGAACTGACCGTAAAGTAACTTGACAGAAAATTTCTTTTGTGCTAGGATACTCGGATAATCGCAAAGTATGTTCCAAAATATAAATCTCTAAGCAACTAAGCATTTATGTTTACGAGTCTTTCTACGAGGACGTTCTGGGTAATACCTTGTGTATTATTCTGGAGTTATCCTTTGTGAAATACTTAGCTTTTGGTGCTGGTCATTAAAAGTGTTGCTTAGAGATTTATGTTTTTGAACAAGGTCTCCATTTCTTAATTATTCACATTGAATTTTATTAGGCAAGTCCGTTTTACACTACAACCTACTCCTTTTCTACGTCAACTACACGCTCCAGTTCATCAAGAGTGGTGATGCCAGCCAAAATTTTCAAAACTCCATCCTCTCGAATGTCCAAAAGGTTTTGGGCCTTTGCCGCCTTTTTTATTTCTCTTTCGCTTGGGTTATCTTTTACTACGCGCTCTATATTTTCGTCCATGACAATAGCTTCATATACTCCGATTCGGCCTTTGAAACCGGTGTTGTTGCATTTATCGCAACCGGTGTTTTGCCAGACATTCGTTGTTTGGATATTTTCCAAATAAGTTTTATCACTAATACTATCTAGAATTGCTATAATAGTTTCTTTAGCTTTTCCTTCAAGCAAGATTTCTTTTTTGCATTCTTCGCACAGTTTTCGCACGAGCCTTTGGGCCATGGCAATGTTCAGCGCCGAAGAAATAATTTTGGGATTGACACCTAAGTCAATAAGGCGGGGAAATGTGCCGGCTGCAGTGTTGGTGTGAAGGGTGGAGAAAACCAAATGTCCAGTCAAAGCCGAATTGATGGCAATCTCGGCCGTCTCCGCATCCCTGATTTCACCGACCATGATAACATCTGGGTCCTGGCGCAAAGCACTGCGCAATCCCTCGGCGAAGCCGTAGTCTTTTTTATCATCTGTCTGCGTTTGAACGATACCTGGCAGATGGTATTCAATCGGGTTTTCAATAGTGATTATTTTTATTTTCGGAGTGTGGATTTTTTTCAAAAAGGCGTATAAGGTAGTGGTTTTTCCAGAGCCAGTCGGGCCAGTGTTTAAAATCATACCGTTTGGCTTACTCATCTCGTGGTCTATTACTTCTAGAAGACGAGGACCAATGCCAAGCTCGGAGAGTGGGACAGAGATGGCGTTTGGATTTAGTACTCGCAAAACTACCGACTCGCTGTAGGCGCCGGGCAAAAGCGATGTGCGGATTTCTATTTCTTCCTCTCTTATTTTTATACTAAAACGTCCGTCTTGAGCACCCTTGACATTGAGTTTGAGATTGGAAATAAGTTTAATGCGTGAGAGAAGGAGACCGAAAGTTTCCAAATCAAATTCCAAAATATCTGTTAGCATACCGTCCAGTCGATAGCGTAGTCGGACATAGTCTTCCTCGGGTTCAATATGAATATCCGAAGAGTTGGTGGCTATAGCCCCAGCCAGAATAATTTCCAAAATTCTGGAGATGCGATAACTTTTTTTCATTTTCAAAATTTGACTGATAAGATTCTGCACATCAGGTATGCCTTGAACTTGCGACAGGAAATCTGTAATCTGCTCGTTGGAAATATCCAGAGCGCCGGACTTGGTTTCAAAGGAATATGACAAGTCTTTGTATCTGTCCCAGACTTTATTTAAGCTGGCGTGGCTTACCATGTAGAGCTCCACTACGTACCCTTTTGCCTCCAGATTTTTTACCACTTCAACTGTTTTGGAATTTTGGGGAGAAAGGGCGCCGATGGAAAGAGTTTTATTGGTGTCATTAAAGACAGCGATTTGGGCTTCGCGACTTTGGAGCTCGGATATGACACGAAGAGCGTCAATGTTTATGGGTGTGACAGTCAGGTCCAAGTAGGGAATGCCGTATTTGTTAGAGAGAGTTTCGGCTAGAGATTCCTCTTCTTGTTTTCGCAAATCTGAAACCCGCTTATTTTGTTTGTCTTCATCAAAAATGACCATATGAATTATTGTAACACAATTACTCGCATGTTTTTAGCCATTTTTGGTATGCTTGACAAATATAATGAAATAGTGTAAGATACAGACAGGAGGTGCAAAATGCACTTAAAAAGTTTTTTGACCGTTTTGTTAGTCTTTTGTTTTTTTACGGGTGTTGGTTTTGCTCAGGAAGACCCAGAGCAAAGGCTTGTTCGGGCTAGGGCGGCGGAAATAGAAGCGCGTGAGGCGCGAAAAAAAGCCGAGGAAGAGCTGAAGAAAAAAGATACACCGACAATGAAGCGGGCCAGAAAGGAGATTGAGCACGAGGTCAAAAAAGAGCGAGAACTGAAGGAAGACAGCGAAAAAGTTCTGGCTCAATCGGCTATAACCGGATGTGAAGACGACAAAGTTGTAGTCAATGCGCGAGCAGTTCAGTTTAGCGTCATGGCTGTAATGGCGTCGATTCGTATCATCAACAAGTCCTCGGTTTCTCAAGATATTGAAACGTCCTCGCGAGGAATCGGGGTGGCAGTCAAAAATCTTTGCCCCGGCGGGGCCATCACTTTGGCTTTTTCAAGGGGGTGGGTTACTGACTCTGAAACGGAGGAGATAATCCTCACGGCTGTCGGACGCAATCAGGGCATTGGCACACAAACCCAGACGTTTTCCCTGTACTTGAATCGCTCCGATGTCAGTTATCGGCGGGTCCAGAGTCGGGTCTGGGAAATTTATGGAAGATAATTCGAAAGGAGACATGGCCCCGGGCAAAACACCCGGGGCTTTTTTCATGTAAAAATATGATAGTATCTTTTTATGTCAAAACACATTTCTAACAGTTTGGAAGAAACCCAAAAAATTGCCGACGATTTTGTTCATTCGCTTTTTTCCCTATGTCCGACATCGGGGAAAGTATCGGGTAAAGCCGTTGTTGTAGGTTTGTATGGAGAGTTAGGCGCAGGCAAAACGGCGTTTATGCAGTGTATAGCAAAAGCTCTCGGCGTGGGCGAAAAAGTTTTGAGCCCGACATTCGTCATTATGAAAATATATGATATTACGAAAATAGACGATATATCGTCTAAATTGAATTTCGATCATTTGATTCATGTTGATGCGTATCGAATGGATAGCTCCGATGAGCTTTTACACCTCGGCTGGCAGGAAATTATTTCCAATCCGAAAAATCTCATTTTGATAGAATGGCCGGAAAGAGTGACGGATGTAATGCCGGAACATACTCGAGTAAACTTGAGGGTGCTTTCCGATGAAAATTCTAGAGAGATTGAGATTTTGGAATAGTGATATAATTAGGATAATTTCTACAATATTAATTTTTTGTCAATTTCTAATTTCTAAATAATGCCCAATAAAACAAAAAATAAAAAAACACTGGCTTTGCTTGATGTGCATGCTATTTTGCACAGGGCATATCATGCTTTGCCGGAGTTTGAGTCAAACAAGGGTGAGCCGACAGGGGCGCTCTACGGGCTTTGTACCATGCTCATAAAGCTGGTCAAGGATGTAAAACCAGACTATATAGTGGCCTGTTATGATTTGCCCGAACCGACACAGCGTCATGAAGTTTATGCAGACTATAAAGCTGGTCGCAAGAAAATAGATGACAACTTGGTCACCCAGCTCGAGAGGTCCAAAGATGTCTTTACGGCAATGCACATACCGATGTACTCATCTCCGGGATTTGAAGCTGATGATATGCTCGGTACTATAGTTGAGCAAGTGCAAAATATGTCAAAGGGACTCTTTGACATTGATATTGTAATTAGCTCGGGCGATATGGACACTATGCAACTGGTGAGTGGTGATAAAGTTCGCGTATATACATTGAAAAAGGGAATCAAAGACACCATTATATACAACGAAGCTGGAGTGAAAGAGAGATTTGGTTTTTTGCCAAAATTTTTGACGGATTTCAAGGGCCTGCGAGGCGACCCGTCAGACAACATTATCGGAATTAGCGGGATTGGAGAAAAAACAGCCACAGAACTGATTGTCAATTTTGGTTCTATAGAAGATATATATAATAAACTAAAGAAACAGCCGAAAAGTTTTGAAAAAGCTGGAATCAAAAAAAGAATCATTGAACTTTTGAAAGAGGGCGAGGAAGAAGCACTTTTTTCCAAAATGCTGGCAACCATCAGGCGTGACGCCCCAATCCATTTTGTTTTACCTGAAAAAGTTTGGCGAGAAGATGTGGATATGGTAAAAGTCCAGAAATTATTTGCCGAGTTTGAGTTTCGTCAGCTTGGTGTAAAAGTGGCCGAAGTACTTTCTCTCGATTTACCCGCAAACTCTGCAGGAACGGAGAGTCCAGATGACATAGCCGAAGTCGGACTTCTTTTGTGGGTGGTGGATTCAAACAAAACAAGTCCGTTGCTTGACGATATTTTGTCATACACTCGGACGGAGACCTTGATAGATGCTCGTAAGACTTTGAAAAAGACTATACAAGAGCAAGGTCTGACATTTGTCGCTGAGACAATAGAAAAACCTCTCGTGCCTATTATAAAAAAGATGAAAGTTAGTGGGGTAAAAATAGACGTAGAACGACTTCGACTTTTGTCCAAAAAATATCACGCAGAACTGGAGTCTCTGGGAAAGCAGATTTGGAAAATAGTTGGACAGGAGTTTAATATTGCCTCGCCTAAACAGCTCGGAGAAATGCTTTTTGTCAAAATGGGATTGAAGCCGAAAAATCAAAAGAAAACGGCAAGTGGGGGGTTTTCCACAAAAGAGTCAGAATTGGAGAAACTTCGTGATGAACACCCGATTGCCGGACTTGTTCTTGAATATCGCGAATTGGCAAAACTTCTCGGTACATATATAGATACGATACCAACACAAGTGGCAGAGGACGGCAGGCTTCACGCTGATTTCTTGCAGACAGGCACCACAACAGGCAGAATGGGTTGCGAAAATCCAAACCTGCAAAACATACCAAATAAGACAGAGCTTGGACTGGAGATTCGCAAGTCATTTATTGCAGAGAAAAGTTACAAGCTTGTGGCTTTTGATTATTCTCAGATAGAGCTTCGTATTGCCGCTTTCCTCTCGGGTGATAAAAAGTTGCTCCAGATTTTCAAAAAGGGCCTTGATGTTCATACTGCGGTGGCAAGCGAAGTTTTTGCAGTCCCTCCGTCTGAAGTAACAAAAGACATGCGTCGCAAAGCCAAGGTTATAAACTTTGGTGTGATGTATGGTATGGGTGTGACAGCACTCCAGAAAAATATCGGTACGGGGAGAGAAGAAGCCAAGATATTTTTGGATAATTATTTTCAAAAGTTTTTAGGTTTGGCGGAGTATTTGGAAAAAGTTAAAAGAGAAACAGCACAAAAGGGCTACACAGAAACATTCTTTGGTCGTCGCAGGTATTTCCCAGACATCCGCTCCAAACTGCCTTTTATGCGCGCTTCTGCCGAGCGTATGGCCGTGAACGCGCCTATACAGGGTACAGAAGCTGATATTATAAAACTAGCAATGATAGAAATTGATCAATTTTTGGAAAGCAGGGATTTAAAAAAAGATGTCAAGTTGCTTCTTCAAGTTCACGATGAACTTGTATATGAAGTCAACGAAGAAGTGGTCAAGTCAATCGCTCCGGAAATTCAAAAAATAATGGAAAATATTATTCTGCCGGAGAAAATTTTTGGAATAAAAATTACAACCAATGTATCTGTCGGCGATAATTGGGGAGAGATGGTACAAATGTAAATATATGTTCTATTTTTTACACGGTACAGATACACACAAGGCACGCAGGAAACTTCACCAGTTTTTGGATTTGGCAGAGAAAAAGCGTCCTCTGGCAGAGTTATTTAAGATAACCACAGAAAACTGGAGTGAGGGGCAGTTTGATGAACTGCTTGTATCTCGTGGTTTGTTTGAACAAAAATATACTGTGGTTCTAGATAATCTTTTCGAAAGAAAAGAAATAAAAGATTACATATTAGAGCGTATGGAAAATGTTGCCACCTCTGAACAAATATTTTTGATGTTAGAAGGAAAGGTGGATGGGCCAACACTGAAAAATATAGAAAAATTTTCCAAGCAGGTGGAGGAGTTTGCAAAGTCTGAAAATATTAAACACTCGGTGTTTAATATTTTCTCCATTACGGAAGGACTGGTTCGGAAAGATAAGAAGCATCTTTGGATATCATATGTTGATTTGCTTTCAAAGGGTGCTCCCGCAGAAGAAATTCACGGCATACTTTTCTGGCAAGTTAAGAATATGATTCTGGCAAGCAAAGGAGGTAATCAGAAAGAAACAAGACTTTCACCTTTTGTTTACAAAAATGCCCTGACGGGAGCCAGAAAATATAGAACTGAAGAGCTCGTCACGATGTCCTCGCAATTAGTTGATATGACTCACCGAGTTAGACAAGGAGAAGGAGAGCTTGAAATAATGCTAGAGAAGTGGATTTTGGAGAAATAGAAATTGGACTTTTAGGATTTTTCTGCTATATTACAAAGGTAATTTCTAATTTTCAATTTCTAATTTCTAAACAAAATTTTGCGCCTATAGCTCAATGGTAGAGCATTCGCCTTTTAAGCGATCGACCATGGTCCGATTCCATGTAGGCGCACATGAGATTTAGCTCTAGGAATATTCAAGAAATAATTAAAATCTTATAAAGGCAGATCAAATGCCAGAAATCCTGGGCCGGTGAAGAGTAGTGAAAGTAATATTATACCTGCTAGTGCGTATGAAACTATTTTTTCCTGTGATAAAGCACCTGTTTTTCTGGTTGTATAAAAATCAAAAATGATTACGATAAACGCCAAGATGGCCGTGATTTGGGTGTAAAGACCCATAACTAAAAGCGCTCCAACTATGGCATACACAGCTGACGAGACTTTGTATTGTTTACCTAATCTTTCACGCCCAATAGAAAATATGAAAACACCGCAAGCAAGGCGAAGTAAAAACGGAGCCAAAAGTCCAAATGAAAGCAATTCTGGAAATGTAGAAAGGGGATGCATTCTCATATTGTAATACAATATGAGAAAATTTTCAATTTCTGTCCAAATAATCATTTTCAAAAAAATTTTTGGAAATGATTATTTGGACAATAAAACAGTCAATTTTCATTTAGAAACTATGCTATAGTTCCAAAATGAAAACAAGAAAAGAAATAGCCGTTTTGCTTCACAATATTCGCAGTACACATAACGTTGGCTCTATTTTCCGCACGGCGGACGCTCTTGGTATTTCCAAAATCTATATATCTGGATACACTCCTACTCCCTTGGATAAATTTAACAGACCACGGAAGGATATTGCAAAAACCGCCCTCGGTGCAGAAAAAACGATTGGCTGGGTGTATGGTAAAACTCCAGAAGAAATAATAAGCAAACTTAAGAAAGAAAAATTTGAAGTTGTTGCTTTAGAGCAGGGGGAAAATTCTGTTGATTATAAAAAAGTAAAAGTATCCAAAAAAGTTTTATTTATTGTTGGCAATGAAGTTGATGGAATTGAGAAAAGAATTTTAAAATTATGCGATGTTGTCGCCGAAGTTCCAATGAATGGCAAAAAAGAGTCACTCAATGTTTCCGTTGCTTTTGGTGTAGCTCTCTTCCGCATTTTAAACATCTGATTATGGATAATATAAAATAATGCGGTCGTTGCATTTCGTAGTATGTCAAATTATGCATACATTTTTTATATCCAAAATTTTGGTTTAATACGTGATGGAGTCCACTATTTTCCCCAAATTATCATATAAGACGATATTTTCGCGATTCATTTTCCAGAGAGAGGCGTTTCGCCTCAAGTACACTCGCCATTCGTGTTGGTAGAAGTCGCTATCTCCTTTGTGTGTGTTTATGCACGAGCCGTAGTTTATTTTTGTAGAAATAAAGGTTGTGCATTCGTGGCTCCAGTTTGCTGGTAAGGTATTTGTTTCTATCCTACAGCTTGGGAATGAATCTATATAATCAAAACAAGCATCGTTTATTACTCTGTTCGGTATACTGGAGAGGTCTTCATTGCGAGGCAGAGGGCAATTGCTGTTTATATATGGCACAAAATTTTGAAATTGTTCGAGGTAGCCGGAACATTTATTCAGTTTAAAACTTGCCCCATTTGGCGAGATGCCGGTGACCAAATACATGGTATCGCCATTTTCCAAATAAATGCCCTCTTCGCTGTTTAACATACCAGTGAAGAAAAGATATGTGGCTTTGGGAATAGTAACGCTTGCTCCGCTCGAGGTGCTTTTGACTGTCCAGCCGGTAAGGTAGATTTGTTCAGGAACCTGCCCCTTCATCTGTATGGTGATATATTCTTGGGATGGGTCGGTAGAGCGATTTACATAGCCAATAGAAACTTTTTCACTAAATACGGATTTATTTTTTTCTGTTTCCAGATTTTTAATTTGACGCTCTACTTCCTTTATTTTTTCTTCTATTTGAGACTTTTGTGGTTGCTTAATTGGGTCACCTGGATAAAAAAGTCCGCGATGAGGGTTTTTTACTCCGCCAAATGCGGCAATAGCTATAATAATAAGTATCCCGATAATCGCCAAATAATGATCGCGTTCCATAACATTATATTAGCATATTTTAGTTGATTTACTTTTGATGTATATTGCAGAAATGTCCACTTCTACCACTGATAACTTTTCGCACAATCGTTCCTTGGCAATTCTTCTTTAGGCATTTTTCTTTAGCTCGCTTGTAAACTTTGTGAGCGTTTTGGAAATTTCCACGCTCCCCGTATATATTGCGATAATCAGACATGGAGTCTCCGCCCATTTTTATAGATTTTGTCAAAATTTCCTGTATTCCTTTGCATATCTTTTTTATTTCTGTATCGCTTAGTGTTACTACTTTACGTTCAGGATTGACTCCAGCTTCCCACAAAACTTCATCGGAATAAATATTGCCAATGCCAGAGACAGTACTTTGGTCCATAAGAACAGTTTTTATCTTGCCATTTGGTTTTAATTTTAGTTGTTTCTCAAATGTTTTCAAGGACAAGTTGTCTAGGGGTTCTGGACCAAGATATGATAGGTCGATTATTTCATTTCGTTTACTTGTTTCAAATAGAATCACTTTTGCAAACTTGCGCATATCAGAGAAGGCCAGATGCTTGCCGTTTGAAAGTATAAAAATGAGGTGAATGAATTGATTAAATGAATCTTGTAAGAGCCCCTTCTCTACCGGCACCCATTTTTCTTGTTTTTGTTTAGAAATTGGAAATTGGAAATTAGAAATTCTTTTGTACTTTCCATACAACAGATGCCCCGTCATTTTCATGTGTATTAAAATTGTCTTACCTCCCGAAAGATGAATCAATACATTTTTCCCTCGCCTTTCCGCATTTTTTACTTTTTCTCCCGCAATTTCTTTCTTGAAGTACTCAAAATATTTTCTACTTTTTATGTTATCAGTGCGTTTGTTTGCCGTGCGAACATAGTAATCTGACCATACATCTCGTATGGAAAGTTTCGGCAAGACTTCGTTTAGACCTTTTACAGTTGTTGTTACCTCGGGAAGTTCAGGCATAATAAGAAATGTAAAGTGTAAATATCAAAATGTAAAATTGAACTTAAATTTTTTATTTTTCATTATTATTTTGCACTTTGATATTTACATTTTTAATTATTCATGACAGTAACTTCAAGGCTTTTTTCACTTTCTCTCCAGTGTCAGAAATATCCGAAACTTTCTTTAATGCTTCGCGCGCTTCACGTTCACTATAGCCAAGGGATTTTAGTGCTTCCAGAGCATCAACATCTCCGGAAATAAATTCTCCGCCTGAAACATCGACAAATTTATCTTTCAGTTCCAAAACGATTTTCTCGGCGCTTTTTTTGCCAACCCCGGAAACTTTTGTGAGGTGAGTGACATCGCCTGTGGCGATGGCTTTTCGGAGATTTCGCAAACTGGCCACAGTCATAATGGCCATGGCGGACTTCGGTCCTATGCCAGAGACAGTGATGAGGAGTTCAAAGAAATTCAGTTCTTCTCTGGTAGTAAATCCGTACAAATCCAAAGCGTTTTCCCGTACAGCAAGATGCGTCCAGAACTCTGTCGTAGCTACCGTCTTGTCTTTATTGCCTCCACTTCGTTTCGGCGGGATAGGCTCCAGGACTGCTGTGTTTGTGTATATTTTGTACCCAATTCCACCAACATCTAAGATAACTGACTTTAAGTCATTTTGGATTATTGTGCCTTTGAGATAGCTTATCATGACCCTATAATACTCTATTTACAAAGTTCGGACTATAGTATAGTATCTCCCTATGCCAATAACAACATCAGCTAAAAAAGCTCTCCGCTCCTCGAAACACAAGAGGGGATTTAATATTGTAAAAAAGGAGCTTATAAACAAAGCCATAAGGCAAGTTAAAAAGCTCATTTCTGAAAAGAAATTTAAGGAAGCAAAAGATTTTTTCCCTCAAGTTCAGAAAATTTTGGACAAGTCCGTCAAAACAGGATTACTAAAGAAAAACACCGCTTCTCGTAAAAAATCTCGCATCAGCGCAATGATTAAAAAAGCAGCCTAATCAAAAACCGCCGGAAGGCGATTTTTGATTTATTGTGCTCTCGTCTGGAGTCGAACCAGAATTTTTCCCTTCGCAGGGGAATGTCCTATCCATTGAACGACGAAAGCTAAGGGGACACTTACACATGAGGTAATCCTCAGGGGCATAATCAACTTATCACAAAATTTTTAGAATCCAAAGTAAATGAGGAACTTCTCCAATAGCGGTTCAGTATGCTCTTCTTCCTGCAAATGTTTGAAAAGAATCAATTTTACTTCTTCGGGCTCTATGTCGTTTATCAGGATAACGATGTAAGGCATGAGAATTTTTTTTGATTTCAACAGGACTTTTGGATGTGCTTGCCCTGTTTCAACCCAGAATGAATCAAGATTTGCATAGGAGTAGCGGGTTTTGTCCACAGTTACTCCATTCTCGTCTACTTCTACATTTATAATCTTTGGGTGTCGCGATGCAAAAAGAGAAAGAGTAAAAGAAGAGACAATAATCAGAATGGCGAAAATTATATTATTTAAAATAATAGCAATAAGACTGATTGATATGGTGACAATTGCCACAATCCAATACCAATCGGCGGTTTTTTGACGATATAGATATTCGGGCGCCTGCCAGGTTAATTTTTCCGTTGTCATTAGGCTATTCTAACACACTTGTTTGGGGAACTTCCCGAGGTTCTTTGGGTAAAATAGCAGAGGCGATTGTTATGGCACAGCTGATAAGGGCCAGATTTTTTATAATGTACTGACCTTCAAGGGTTGGCACGAATATGACTGTCCACATGCTGGGGATGATAAATAGTGGTAGAGCTACCATAATCATATGGAGGAAAAAGAGTCCTAGAGCCAGACGTTCTTTGCCAGGGACAAGAAAAAGTATGCCGATAAGCATTTCAAAAAGCCCAAAGAAAACAATAAATATTCCAAAAGATAAAAATGGCACATACGCTAGAGTTTTGCCAAAAAGACTCTCCACCATTTCACTGGCCGGGCTTTGTCCCACTACTTTCAAAAGTCCAAACCAAAAATAAATGACGAACAAGGCAAGACGAGAAAAAAATACAGATGCTTGTTTTATATTCATGTGTATAATAGTATCATTAATTATTTATTAACAAAAGTGGAATGAATAAAATTATAACAATCGTTGTTCTTTTAATTGTAATCGGTGCTGGGATTTTTCTGTATAACGACAGGAAAACAAATCAAGATAGTAGAACAATAACGACAGACATTGAGACTGTTAGGCTTGAAAATATTGTCCCTTCCTCTGCAATGTCGCCGACAGTCAAGGAATTCACTGTTGTCGGAACGAATTTTTCCTACGAGCCAAAAATTATAACCGTCAAAAAAGGCGATACGGTCAAAATTATTTTTAAAGACAACGAGGGTTTCCATGACCTGAAAATATCTGGATACGATGTGATAACAGAGCGTATAAATGCCGGTTCCGAGAGCTCGGTGCAGTTTGTTGCCGATAAAACCGGCAATTTTGAATATTTCTGCACTGTCGGTAACCACCGCGCCCAGGGCATGAAAGGGACGCTTGTGGTGACAGAATAAAAATTAAAACTGCCAGTCAATTCGCTGCAATGCGGAGGAGGTGAGATTCGAACTCACGAACCAGTTGCCCAGTTTCCGCTTTTCAAGAGCGGTGCCTTAAACCTCTCGAGCCACTCCTCCGCGCTACAGCGAATTAGTTAAATATAGCTATTTCTCCTACGTTTTTTCAATTGTTTCAACTGTGTATTTCCGCGCCACAAAATGGATATAAATGATGTCCAAAATGCCAAGTGTGTTTACAAGTAATAAAATAATAAACCACTTTTTGTGTGACAGTTGAGCGGCTTTCCACAGGGCAACTCCTTTCCACGGGATTGACCATAGTGTTATCACAATAAAAAGCCAGATTGGTAAACCATTTAATACCGTATCCATTACGATATTCTAGCTTTTTTTAAGGTAATAATCAAATATGCCACATACGTTACAATCATGCTATAGCATGATTGTAACGTATGTGGTGCGATGCAAATTTGATAATTTTAGGTTAAAATGTCAGGTATGAAGTATTTGGGTATTGACTATGGTGCAAAAAATGTAGGACTTGCTATTTCAGACGAGTCAGGCAATTTTGCTTTTCCCTTAAAAGTTCTAGAGAATTCAAAAGACATAATAGACGATATATCGTCTATTTGTAAGGAAAACAATATTGGGGAAATTGTGGTAGGGGAGTCGAGGAATTTCGCTCAACAGGAAAATGAAATAATGAAAAAAATTAGCCCATTTGTAAAAGATTTGGAAGAAAAACTAGGCCTGCCTGTCCATATGCATCCTGAGTTTTTGACATCCATGGAAGCAGAGCGTTTGCAAGGCAAAAACGACATGCATGATGCTTCTGCTGCCGCTCTTATATTAAAAAGTTACTTAGACACAAATAAGTTGTGATATAATTAAATTAATGAAGTTCAATAAAATTTTTGAGGCATTTCCTCCACCAAAATTTCTGAACATACCATTTGCCGGTCTATCCATTTCGGATTCGGCTATTCACTGTATTCAGTTTGGCAAAAAAGATGGACGGATTTATATAGAAAAATACGCTGAAGTAGAACTCTCCCCGGGGACTATTGTTTCTGGAGAAATGCACGATAAAGAAAAAGTTCTAAATATATGGAAAACATTGAAAAAAGACCTAGGATTTGAGCATGTCAAAATATCTTTGCCTGAAGAGAAAGTGTATATCTTTACGGCAAAAATTCCCATTGTCAAACCTGAAGAAGTTTTAAGCGCAGTGGAATCCAAAATGGAAGAGTCTGTGCCGGTTTCTCAGAGCGAACTTCTCTTTGATTATGTTGTAGTGGACCATCGTGATAAGGGACATTTGGATGTAGTGGTTACGGCCTTACCCATAAGCGTCATTGATATGTATGTTGGAATGGCCGAAACCGCCGGACTTTCTCTTCTTGCTTTGGGAATAGAATCTCAAGCTATAACCCGAGCACTATTGCCGAAAGGAAGCCGTGGTACTTCGCTTTTGGTTCATTTTGGAAAAGAAAAGGTCGGTTTGTATGTTGAGAGCGACCGTCTTGTTCGCTTCACATCCACCATTTTACTCCAGCGCGGGCCAATTCCAAACCCTGATTTTTTATCGCAAGAAGTTAAAAAGCTTTACACATATTGGCATACCTTGAAAGAAAATTTAGACAAGCCGGAAAAGAAAATAACCCAGATAATTGTAGTTGGTGAGAATATTCCGGAATGGGTTATACTAACCCTCTCAAATCAAAGTGGCACACCGATAGTTTTAGGAAATGTTTGGACAAATGCTTTTGATGTAAATCTTTTCACGCCGGCTATCCCATTTCCTGATTCTCTTCGCTACGGACCGGCGGTAGGACTAGCCCTTCCTTCGGATACGTTAATATAAGTAAACTCTAAACAACGAAACATGTTCAATCTTCTTCCTCAAAATCTAAAACAAAAAATAAAATCGGAGTATGCTCTGCGTCGCATGGTGGTTATCCTTTCATTTGTTATTTTTTTGCAAGTTTCCTCTATAGTTTTTACTCTTCCTTTGTGGTTTATTTCCGGGTTTAAGGAGAAAGAAGCTGTTTTACAAAAAAAATATATGGATAATTCAACATTATTCAAAAATACAGATTCCATATCTGATATTGTTTTTGATACCAATGCCAAACTAAGAGTTATAAATAATGTTCTTTCATATCCGAAATTCAGACCTCTTGTGGACATTATTATTCAAAGCAAATCAGAGAACATATATATTAGTGGAATTAATTATAAATATACAGACGTAACGACTGCAAATATAGTCATTATAGGTATTGCCAACAAGCGTGAGGACTTGGTGGCATTTGTAAAAACTCTGGAGGGGACTAAAGTATTTCAGACTGTTCACTTACCGGTTGGAAATCTAGCTCAAGATAAAAATATAAATTTCTCTATAGAAATCTCCCTAATATGAACAATATAAATTCTCTTAAAAAAATACTGGTTGTCCTCATTATCTGCATAATATGGTTTTGCTCAATATACTATATTATTTTCTCCAATATAAAAAACAAAAATGAGCAAACAGGTCGTTTGATAAGTGAACTGAATGCACAAGTTAAAAAACAAGAAAATTCCCTTTTGGTAGAGAGAATGATAAAAAATGCAGATTCGAATATCAATCTAATTGATAGTTCTATAATCGCCAAGGATGGGGATGTTGGATTTATTGAAAATTTGGAAAGAATAGCAAGGGAGAGTGGGCTTGAAATGACTATTCAGTCACTTATTTTTGAAGACGACCCGTCCTTTGCTTCCACTACTCTAACCAGTTTGAAAATCACGGCAAAAACAAAAGGGGCCTGGCTTGGTAGTTATAAATTTTTGGCACATATGGAATCTTTGCCCTTCAAAATAAAAATCAACAAGTTTGTTTTGGTCAAAAATATAAGTGATGCAGATTCTGAAATAAAAAATGCTGAACCGTCTTTATGGGAGAGTACATTTGAAATCCGAGTCTTAAAATACAAATAATATGTCAAAATTTTTAGAACAAATTAAAAAGTTACTCCAAAAACTCCAAGTGTCCGAAGATTCTTATAGAAAAGACGGCATACACCCAAAGCGTGATTGGAGGATTTTTTTGACATCTACATTCATCATTTTTTCTCTCTCCGCTCTGATATCGTTCTATATTTATGTCCAGATTGACGAGGGCGGATTCTTCGCAGTCAAAGAAGATATTTTACCAAGCAATGTGGAAATTGATTCAGAACTTTTGAAAAAAACAGTGGACGAAATAAATCTGCGGGAAGTTTCTCTCCAAGCTCTCAAACAAAATAAAACCACCGTACCTGACCCATCTCTATAATTGTGCTCTCGGTAAGAATCGAACTTACATTAGTGGCTTAGAAGTCCACGGTTCTATCCATTGAACTACGAGAGCAATAACACAACATTAACACAATTTAACAATTAAATTAAGAGAATTTTTGTGCGGGATACAGGGCTCGAATCTTACAGATTCAGTATCCCAATTGGATATTTTATTTCGTAAACTCATAAAATACCTCAATCGGGCTTCGAGCCCTGACGTAAAGTCATAACATGACTTTACTCATCACACACAAAAAATTTATAACAATTTTTGTGCGGGATACAGGGCTCGAACCTGTGACCTTCGCTGTGTAAAAGCGCTGCTCGTACCAACTGAGCTAATCCCGCATGTTTATGTACTCAATTTCTTTTTTTTTCGATATAAACAACTTCAATATTGCTCATTCTACTTGTAGAAATATTTTGTCTATTTTTGTGTTCGTGTAATCTGCGAATCAGGTTATTTGTCATACCTTTATAACAGTTACCCTCATTATCTTTTAGAACATATAACAGTATACATGGAATATATACCAACTGAGCCCGTCCGAACGGATTCATCCGGGCGGGCTAATCCCGCAATATAGTGCTTTTAGAGTACAGCATATTGTCTACTTTGTAAAATCGTGTAGAATAGACTAAATGAAAATACCGAATTGTGTGGGAATAATAATGGATGGCAATCGCAGATGGGCAAAAAACAAAGGCATGTTAGCTCTAAAAGGTCATCATGCCGGAGGAGAGAAACTTAAAGAGGTTGTACGTTGGGTAAGGGATGCCGATATAAAGCACGTTATTTTCTATGCCTTTTCAACCGAAAACTGGAATCGTTCCGAAGAAGAGGTTTCCTATTTGTTGAACTTGATAGCAGAGTTTTTGCAAAAAGAGTTTGAAAATTTTCATAAAGAAGGCGGGGTCTTGCATTGTGTCGGCGATATATCCCGATTCTCTCTAGTTTTGCAAAAAATATTGAAAGATGTAGAAGAAAAAACCAAAGACAATTCTGGTCCCCACATTTACCTTGCTTTGAACTATGGAGGAAGACAAGAAATTCTGTCTGCTGTGAAAAAAATTGTGGCAGAAAATCCAAAACAGGAAGATATAACAGAAGAATATTTGGCAAAATATTTACAGACAGGCGATATGCCGGACCCAGATATTATTATCCGCACATCAGGAGAAATGCGACTCTCTGGCTTTTTACCATGGCAAGGGGTGTACAGCGAACTCTTTTTTACACCTGCCATGTGGCCGGACTTTTCCAAAGAAGAATTTTTGAAAATTCTTGAGGAATATGGTGAACGAGACCGTCGTCACGGGAAATAATTTCTAATTTTCAATTTCTAATTTATAAACGATTGAAATCACAAAACGTAGAGATTTTATACGAAGATAAAGATATATTGGCAATAAATAAACCGTCCGGTCTTGTTGTGCATAGCGATGGTAAAACCGCAGAGAAAACTTTGGTTGATTGGATAATATTAAAGTATCCAAAAATAAAAAAAGTTGGAGAGTCGTGGACAACTCCATCAGGTGAAATTATTTATCGTCCCGGCATAGTGCATCGGCTAGATAGGGAAACTTCCGGAGTGATGCTTGTGGCCAAAACACAAAAGGGGTTTGAAAATCTGAAGAAGCAGTTTCAAGAGCACAAGATTGAAAAAGTTTATCACGCCTTTACTTATGGCGAGATGAAAAATGACAGCGGAACAATAGACAGACCAATAGCTCGGAGCAAAAAAGATTTTCGAATGTGGTCTGCCCAACGCGGAGCAAGGGGAGAGCCGAGGGAGGCCATTACTGACTACAAAGTGATAACTCGGGCAAATGGTTACTCTTTTGTACACGTGTTCCCAAAAACAGGGAGGACACATCAAATTCGCGTCCATTTCAAAGCAATAAATTATCCTCTTGTTTCTGACTCTTTATATGCTCCCAAAAGAAAAAATGAGCGAAAAAATAGTCTTGGCTTGGAGCGCGTAGCTTTACATTCATATGGAATTACGTTTACCGATTTAAAAGATAAAAGCCACACAGTAACAGCGCCTTACCCAGGTGATTTTGAAAAAGCTTTTGAAATATTACAAACTTAAAAAAATGATTTTGGTACAATATATTGTACCAAAATGGATGTTCGGAAAAATAAACGTATTATTGCAATTATAAAAAGCATGTGTTAGATTACCATGACGTATGGAAATCCAGTCTTCAGTCAAAATAGCTGACAGAAAGTCTCTTGATATAAAAAGCGGTGATAATGTTCGCGTTTGGCAAAAGATTATTGAGAAAGGTAAAACTCGTCTGCAGGCCTTTGAGGGACTGGTCATTGCCGTAAAACATGGCAAGGAAGCAGGAGGGACTTTTACTGTACGACGCGTGGCGTCAGGTGTAGGCGTTGAGAAAATTTTCCCACTATACTCTCCCATAATTGACTCTATCGAAACATTGAAACGCTCAAAAGTGCGTCGTGCAAAGCTCTATCACATACGAGACAAAGCAGCCAAGGAAATTCGTAGGCAAATGCGAAATATCCGCGCTCTTCCGGATAATACTCCAAGTGTTGACGAAGAGGTCGTAGAAACAAAAGTCACAGAAGCAGTTGCAGAATAAGATTGGTAAGAAAAACATCCTCATAAGATTTCTGCATATGCAGAAATCTTATGAGGATGTTTTTTATGTTGAAAAAAAGTAAAAAATATCATATACTGCATGAATTAATGTCCAGATGGAGAAATTGGCAAACTCGCTACCTTGAGGTGGTAGTGCCGAAAGGCTTGGGGGTTCAAGTCCCCCTCTGGACACAAAACGAATTATGTTATAATAATTACGAGAGTCATACCGCTCAAAACTGTAGAAGAACCCGAAGAAAAACATTGGCTCGGAACCATATTTTAATTTTTCCTGCATTGAGCGGAGTCGAAGTGGGGGAAGAAAAATTTTTAATCATAATCAAACATTATAATTTAGAGAAAAGTTATGGTAAAATTATTCATAATAATTTCAATTATATTTTTAGTTCCTTTGTTTGGAGTGCTTTTTACAGGTCATCCCAGTCCACTCGGAATATTGGGAGTGGCCCCTGTTTTCGGTATTTTAGGTCTGATTGGTGTTTGGTTTCGTAAATCTTTGGGATTAATTCTCTATTCACTAGTCTCATTATTTATTTTTTTATACCCTTTAGCGCTTTCTTACAAAGATGGAGGACTCACTGGAGTTAATTTATCTGAGATACTTAAATCACCAGTTCCTTATTATTTATTATTTTTTCCAATCTCAGCTTTAGTGTTTTGGATAAAACATGAACCTTTTACTCCTTTTTCGTTGCCTAAATTATTTAGAGTGCAGTTGTGGATTATTGTAGTTATTTTAGTTATGTTGCTAATTTTGTACATTGATTCACATGTTATACCCGGAGGCTTCGTGGATTATATACTTAATCTCATAATTCAATAAAATTGATAGGACGTGTTTTACAGACTTGTTCAGAATTAAGAATATGAAACACTCAAAAACAGAACTTTATTTTTTAATTACCCTCCTCTCGGGTATTTTTATACTTTCTTTTTTTATTTTTAAACCTTTTATTTTTGCTCTTATCCTAGCAATAGTTTTTGCAACTGTTTTTGATCCAATTCATAAAAAGGCCCTTATCATCACAAGGGAGAGAAAGGGTTTAGCGGCATTATTGACCACCTTTTTTGTTTTGGTCGTTGTTGTTGTGCCTCTTATTTTTCTGGGTATACAGGTTTTTCAGGAAGCAACCGAGCTTTACTCTTTTCTCATAGAGAATAGTGGTGAGGTCGATATTTCTAGTAATGCCAGTCTGGCTATACAGAACCTGACCAGTTTTTCTCCTGCACGGGTAAACTCTCTCGATGTTAACCTGTATTTAAAGCAGGGATTAAATTGGTTACTCCAGCATCTTGGTCCACTCTTTGCCGGTTTTGCAAAAGTAATAATCAGTATATTTATATTTCTTTTCGCTCTGTATTATTTGTTTAAAGATGGTCACAAATTGAAAAAGACTGTTATCGCACTAAGTCCATTGCAGGATATTCACGATGAAACTATTTTTAATAAAATTGCCATAGCAATTAATTCGGTCGTCAGGGGAAATTTAACCATAGCTGTTATTCAAGGCATATTAACCGCGGTTGGGTTTACTATCTTTGGAGTTCCCAATCCATTTCTTTGGGGTAGTGTTGCGGCAATCTCTGCGCTAGTTCCAAGCATTGGAACAGCTCTGGTCCTTCTTCCAGCCATTCTCTTTCTATATTTTAGTGGAGAGACCTTTTCCGCCCTAGGCCTTTTCCTTTGGGGCATGATGGCAGTGGGACTCATTGACAACTTTTTAGGACCAAAACTGGTTGAACGAGGAATGCGACTCCACCCGTTTCTTATTTTGCTTTCTATCTTTGGGGGTATAAGTTTTTTCGGGCCTCTAGGATTCTTATTGGGACCGCTCGTCCTCAGTCTACTTTTTGCTCTCCTTGAGATTTATTCCGCTATCAGCAAAGAACATGAAGGTCGAAATAAATAAATAAAAAGAATTTGGAAATAAGTTGTTTTTCTGTTATAAATGAGGAGTTAATGGTGGTCGTAGCTCAATTGGTAGAGCATCCGCCTGTGGCGCGGAAGGTTGCCGGATCGTCACCGGTCGACCACCCAAATATTGAATGATATTGTTGAAAGATGTATAGTATATCCTTATGAAAGGAGAATTTTACTCTTATCTTGAGAGCAAAAAATATCAGACAAAATATCGCCAGGAGTTCATTACTATTACAGACGATGTGGAAGAGGTGATACAGAAATCGGGTGTGAAGCGTGGAAGTATTGTTATCCAAACACACCATACCACTTGCGGGATTTGGGTCAATGAAAATGAGAAAAATTTGATTGGCCCTTCGGAGAGGCTTGGTTATGCATCAGATTTACGCAAAGTTTTGGACAAATTTGCCCATCCTGCCGATGAATATGGACATAACGATATTTGCCATTCTGAAAACAAAACAGGCAAACGCACTACCCATCTCTGTGAACCAGACGAAAACGGAGTAATCAATGAATGTGTCAACGGGCACGCTCACGCCCAAGCTCTCTTGATTCATCCATCCATTTCGCTTATCGTGGAAGATGGCAAGCTCCTGAAGGGAGGCTGGCAGGAGATAATGTTGGTTGAGTTAGACCATGACAGGGAGCGACAAGTCTCTTTTCTTGTTGCTGGATTAAAATAAACATTTTGGTACAGTATACTGTACCAAAATGTTCCAACGTATTTATGGAACATATCTTACAAAATATTTTAGTTGCAGAAAGATCAGACGATTATGAACTGCTTGATAGCGGGGATGGTCAAAAGTTGGAGCGATACGGTAGGGTGGTTCTTTCTCGTCCTGACCCACAAGCTTTGTGGCCAAAAATGTTATCAAAATCGAAATGGGACGATATATCGGCTAAATTCGAACGAGTCAGGACAACAGGCAAATGGCAGATAATGAAAGAAATTTCTGATCCATGGCAGGTGACACTTGAGGGAATTACTTTTTCCTTAAAACTTTTACCGTCAAAACACATAGGGCTTTTCCCAGAACAGTCGGCACAGTGGGAATGGATTGCGGACAAAATACAAACTAGAACCACACAAGGTAACCCTGTGTATGTTCTAAATTTGTTTGGTTATACGGGAGGAGCATCTTTAGCTTGCGCCAAAGCCGGAGCAGAGGTTACTCATGTTGATTCCTCAAAGTTTGCTGTGGATTTGGCGATGAAAAATCGTGACCTTTCTGGATTAAAAGAAAAACCAATTAGATTTATTGTAGATGATGTTCGTAAGTTTGCAGAAAGAGAAATCAAGCGTGGTAGTAAATATGATATCATTATTTTGGACCCACCTGTATATGGTAAGGGTCTAAAAGGAGAAGTTTGGAATATTGAAAATGATCTGATGTCGCTTCTTCTACGATTAAAAAATATCATTTCTTTGGAGCCACTTTCTGTAATGTTGAATGGCTATGCCTCGGGGTATTCTAGTATGACATATTCTCAAATGCTTTTTTCTGCATTTTCTGATTTTGGAGGTAAAGTTTCATTTGGTGAACTTGCTATAAAAGAATCTTCTGGAAACAGATTATTATCATCTGGCATATTTGCAAGGTGGCTAAAATAAGTATTATTTTTAGCTTTTTCTAGATCTTCAAACGAATTAATTGGCATCCATTTTTTTGTTGTAATTGCGGTAATGGGAAATGTTTCTCTTTGAGCTAAAATTGTATGTGGAAGGCCATACTCTCCGTTTTGGATGATAATTCCAGGACTGTCAAATATGTGAGTATCAATCACATATGACCCTATAGATACTAGCGCCCCATCCTTTTTTTCTTTTTCTGTAAGAGGATGAAATCCTGTTACATGACTATTGTCATCGATGTGAATACTGTCATACCCCGGCATTTTAGCGTGTTGTATACCAAAAGCTCGTAGATGAAGGAGATGCTCCTCCAGCTCTTCTTTATTGTATATATCATCACCATTTAACACCAAGAATCTTTCTTTTGGAGTAAATTTTTCTCTTGCACAAAGAAGTGCCCCAAAAGTTCCATTTATTCCAGTTTGTTCAATATATGTGATAGGGCGTCCATTTGAGATATTTCCGCTGTGCGATATAATTTTTGCTTTGAGATGGCTGACTATTATTATTATTTCATCAATCGATTTTGGTAATGATCGGAGTGTACGGTCAATAGTAGCAATACCCCCGATTTTTAACAGAGGTTTTGGTGTGTGTTCTGTAAGTGGCAAGAGACGAGTGCCTTTTCCTGCGGCAAGTATAACGACTTTCATTCTTACATCGTATTGCTTTACAGATTTTTTGGCAAGAAAAATGGGGCCACTTTGGGCCCCTAAATTGAAAGAACAAGGTCGTTGTATTTGGCAAGAAGATTTTTTGGATATTCCACAGGGTCAGATAGTCGGCCTTCATACGGAATAGAGTCAATGCCTTGCTTACAGCGCATATATCGTACAATCATCCGCATATATCCGAGACCAAATGTTTCCCGCCTCTCCATGATTTCCTCGAAGCTCATAAAACGAACCTCGATTATTTCATTGGTTGGCTCTTGCAGAATTTCTCCTGAAAATATTCGAGTTTCATAGAGAAAAACAATTCCATTTGGACGTTGCACAAAACAGGCAATGAGTTTGAGTTCCTTCTCGTCTATTAGGGTTCCTGCTTCCTCCTCTGTTTCTTCCTGAGCAGCATGCCGAGGCGATTCTCCTCGCTCAATATTTCCGCCCGGGAGCATCCATTTTTTCTCTCCATAATTTTGCCGTACAACCAACATCTCGTCAGTAGGACTTAGGACGATAACATTTGCTCCATTCCCACGCTCTTTTTTCATAAAAGACCTCCTATTTTACCTTACTATGTTTTTAAAAATTTTGCCACTTCCTTCTCAATTTTCATTGTTTCAGCAGGGGAATACCACTTTATTCTGTTATCTCGTTTAAACCATGTCATCTGCCGTTTGGCATAGCGCCAGATTTCTGTTTCTAGCTTTTTTATAAGTTCAGCTTTGGTTATTTTCTTTTGTAGATATCGAGAAAGATATCTATATTCAAGACCAAGTTCATTCATGCGCTTCCATGAAAGACCGTTTTTGTGTAGATTTCTTACCTCCCTTATCATACCTTCTCTAATTCGCGCGAATAGGCGAATATGGATTCGTTCTTTCGATATTTCTGGTTTGGCATTCAGTCCAATTTGTAAAAATTTGTAAGTTTTTCTATTTGGACGATATATCGGTGGTATTTTTCCTAAAGCGGCGACTATCTCAATGGCTCGGATTAGTCTGACAGGATTTTTGCTACCCTGTTCCTTTGCTATATTTTTTGCTCGTCTAGGATCAAGTTTGTTTAGTATCTCAAACAGTTCCGATACAGTTTTCTTTCCTAGTTTTTTTCGTAATTCTTTGTTTGGAGGTACTTCAGGCAAACTAATATTATATACGATATATCGTATATAAAATCCTGTACCACCGCATATTATTGGTAGTTTTCCTCTAGATAAAATATCTTTGATTTTTTCTTCCGCGATTTTTTTCCATTCTGAAACAGTAAAAACTTTTTTGGGAGAAACAATATCAAGCATGTGGTGGGGAACACCTTGCATCTCCTTTTTTGTGATTTTCCCAGTGCCTATATCAAGCCCTTTATATACCTGCCGTGAATCAGCGGAAATAACTTCGCCATTGTACCTTCTAGCCAGTTTTACAGCCAAATCTGATTTTCCGGTGGCAGTTGGACCGAGAATAACTAAAATTTTATGCATTTTTGTGCTGTAATTATACACTTTGCGCGAACCTTTTTCGAGCGGAAACTGGACGAATGAATCAGTCCCGCCACCGCCTCGCAGAGCCTCGGCGGACACCAAAGAAAAATGTTCCTTGCTTTTCGGATTTGCGCGCGACCAATTTCTTCTAAAAAGGAAAGGACAATTCGGATGTCGCAAGCGGAGGAGGAGGAGAGATCCGCTATGAGGAATCCTCCGCTTGCTCCGCTGTTTTCTTTTGGCGAAATTCGGGACTGACAAAAAATCTTAGCTAAACTTAATCTGAAAACTGAACATACCCATACCGCAAACGCCTTGCAATGTTTCTCCTGATTTTTGCGTACCAATATCAATTTCTGTTTCTCCCGTTTGGGGTAAGATTTTTTGATATCCGATTGAATGAATTGCAAGTGATGCTGAACAATCATATGTCCCATCTGTTTTTACGATGAGTTTTGTCGGGATACCTGCCTGTGCCGTACTCACTCTTGGCGAGTACCCGCTCTTGGCGTTAATAGTGATATATTGCACGCCATCTTTTATCACACTATTTTGGACTGTCTGATTTGAAGCAGTTTTGGTATTATTGTTTGATTTAGAACTGCCAACAAAAATAATCCCAAGTCCAATGACAAGGGCAATTGTGAGAATAATTGAAGCAGTTTTATTCATAAAGTGATTATAACAACAAACGAGCAAAAATCAAAAATAAAAATAGTTTTTATTTTTAGTTTTTGCGAGAGCCGTTGTTATATTGTACCCAGTTATATATCAAAAATTAAATGCTGAATAAAGGATTGATGATACCGAGTCCGGCAAGTCCAGCGAGAAGTGCAAACAATCCAAGACCTATTACAATTATTCCTGCGGATTTAAAAAAAAGTGGTGCGTGTTTTGAGTGTGCAAATGACACTGAACCGAATGAAAGCAATGCAAGTATTGGCAACGTCCCAAGCGCAAACGAAAACATAATGAGAAGCCCAGACATAAATGATCCACTAGAAAGTGCGGCAACTTGCATTGATTGGGTGAATCCACATGGCAAGAAAAATGTACCAAAACCAATGATAAGTGGTGTAAGTGTTTTGTGTTCTATTTTTCTAAAAAAATTAAAAATTGCAGGAGATAAAGCAATTTTATTTTTTGCGAATACTCCTACCAAGTTTAAACCAAGGAGTATCATAACGGCTGATGCAGTAATTCCCAGTATTGCTGTAAATGTAAAACTAATACCTATGGCGTTTCCAATCAATCCGAGAACCCCGCCCAAGATTGTAAAACTAACGAGCCTTCCAACGTGGAAAAGTACAAAATTCTTTTTGTCGCTGATATTGTCTTTGGAGACTGTCGCCGATAGGGAAAGAACAAGCCCACCAACAATAGCAAGACAACTAGAAACTGATGCGATTAGACCAATGATAAAACTTGTTGCTGGTGTGGCAGTGCCTCCGATACCGAGATTCAATATTCCTGATTTTTGTAAAATAAAAAATAAAACAAGAAACGCAAGACCGATTGGAATAGCTTGCCAAATAACCCCGTTATTTTTATCTTCTTTAGTAATTTTCTCAACCGAAAGAGTATAGCCGTTGTGTTTTATTTTTTCATTCAGCATTTCTGCTAACTCGTGTTTACTGTTATCAAGTTCAGTTTCAACTGATACAATTTCGCTTTTCAAATCAACGTGAGTATTTTGTATTCCTATTTGTTCATTTAAAATATCTTCAATCAAGATTTTGCATGAAGCACAATGAGTACCCGATACATGAAATGTGTATGTTTTCATATTATAATTTCTTTGCCTTAATTCTTAATGAGTTCGACACAACTGATACGGACGATATTGCCATAGCAAAACCAGCGAAAACTGGCGAGAGCAACCAACCAAAGACTGGATAGAAAGCCCCGCCGGCAAGTGGAATGCCAACAATGTTGTAAATAAACGCCCAGAAAAGATTTTGTTTAATTCCGTTCATTGTCATTTTTGATAATTTTACCGCTTTGACGAGTTTTGAAATGTCGCCACCGAGTAGAGTAATACCTGCTGATTCAATCGCTACATCTGTCCCTGTTCCCATAGCAACCCCGACATCTGCTTGGGCAAGAGCAGGGGCATCATTTACACCATCGCCCACCATTACCACAATATCTCCTTTAGTTTGTAAGTCCTTGATAATATTTAATTTATCCTCTGGCATTACCTCTGCAAAAACTTTATCAATACCCACAATTTTAGCGATATATTCGGCTGTATTTTTGTCATCACCCGAAAGCATTACCACTTTCTTTTTCAATTTATGTAATGCTTTTACTGTTTCAATTGCTTCGGGCTTGATAGGATCGGCGACAAAAACTATTCCGAGTAATGCGTTTTTATTTGCAAGCAATACTGGCGTTTTGCCTTGCTTCGTTTCCTGTTCCAAAGATTGAATGTTGTATGGAATATTTAAGTCAGAAATTATTTTTAGATTACCTGCAAAATATTCGGTATCGCCAATCGTTCCTTTAAGACCTTTGCCTTTTATGATTTCAAAATTTGAAATACTTTTTGTATCAATATTTTTTTCTTTTGCGTAATTTACTATTGCATGGGCTATGGGATGTTCAGATTTACTTTCAAGTGTTGCGAGGATTGAGATAATTTCTTTCTCGTTTTTGTTTCCCAAAACCTCTACTTTTGTCAGTTCAGGTTTGCCTTTTGTGATAGTTCCTGTTTTATCAACCACAACGATATTTGCTTTATGAAGTGTTTCAAGTGCAGTAGCATCTTTAACTAAAATGCCTTCTTTTGCGCCCTTACCAACTCCGACAATGATTGCCGTAGGAGTGGCAAGACCAAGCGCGCACGGACAAGCAATAACAAGTATTCCTACAAATGAAGTGAGCGCAAATGAAAGTGCTTTTGAAAAACCAAACGCTGGTAGACCAAAGTACATCCATAATCCAAATGAAATGATTGCGATGACTAATACAGTCGGCACAAACACGGAAGAAATTTTATCCGCAAGTGCTTGTATCGGTGCTTTGCTACCTTGCGCATCCTCAACCATTTTTATAATGTGAGAAAGAAGTGTTTCCGAACCAACTTTTGTCGCTTTGAAATTAAATGTGCCTGTTGTATTGATTGTTCCAGCGACAACTTGTGTGCCGACAGTCTTTTCTACTGGAATTGGCTCACCAGTAATCATTGACTCATCAACATAGGACAATCCGAGAACCACCACACCATCAACAGGGATTTTTTGCCCTGGTTTTAC
>Ga0075923_114_pt1 | contig 33267 bp, 29 predicted proteins | sample RifGroA2_FD_67903 | JGI IMG/M metagenome (GOLD analysis project Ga0075923, IMG submission 67903) | Parcubacteria bacterium GW2011_GWA2_40_14
AGACGAACATTTTCAACCAAACCGTCCATAGTTTTTTCCATAATCGCTTCTTCTTTGGTTTGTGTTTGGATTTCCTTAAAGATCTTTATTATTTTTTGAGCAAGGTCTCGCGGAATTATTTTGTTTTCTATGGCAGTATAGTTTTCTATTTCTTCAGTTGTTAATGTAGTTTCGGACATCATTGCCGAACTGGTAAAACGAGCAGTGATAGAAACTTTAGTTTGACCACTACGGTTCAGTAATCCCGCATGGTTTGTTTCACCGTGCCATACAAAAAACTCTCCTAGGCGTATGTCCGGTTTAAATATTTTTTTAGTTGAAAGAATTAATTTGTCTATAAATTTCAGCTTGGCTCGTAACTTTCTTAAAATAAAAGAATTCTTATAATGAGTTTTTTCAATAATTGAAATTGGCTGATGAAAACAATCATTGAGAGGAGTCCATGCGGTATAAAAATCCTTTATATAATCGTAACCATCTTTGTGTGTTGTGCCACTTTCGGAAGTGTCTAGTGGAAAATGAATTATCGGGTAGGGAAGTGTAAGATATTTTATCTTTGAAGAAAGTCCAAAAGTTTCTGAGAGTTTTCTCCATACCGCCTGTAATAATAAATGACTAAATGGGTCATAGCGTAGGAAAGCTCGGGCAATTCCTTTTGCCAATTCAATATATTCAATTTTTTCACTTTCAAAACCTTCAAATGAAACATTGAATGCCCTCTCCACTTCCTGACAGGAAATTTGGAGGTACTCGTCTTTCTTCTTGACAAGTTTCTCCATTATTTCTCTCGGTAAATTGTGTGGTGCCAATGCCCAACCGCTTTCTTCTAGGTTTTTATCCATAAGGATTATATTATACAGAAACTTCTTATTTATCTAGTATATCCAAGAAAAGAGACAGGTGCACATCATCAACACCGCGAACTTCTATGACGCGTGCGCCGGAAGCTTTTGCCGAAGCGATGCCAGCTGGAGCGTCTTCCACAATAATGGTCTCGGACGGTTTTACCTTCAGTCGTTTGAAAGCTTCTAGATAAATCTGCGGATGTGGCTTGGGATTTTCCACTTCATCATTACCCAAAATCAAATCAAAATGGTCAAAAAGATGGGCCGATTTTAGCATCAAGTGAAGTGTTTCCTGAATTGAGTTTGAACAACAGCCCAAGAGTAGATTTCGAGATTTCAGATGATTCAAAAGAATTATTTTTGAGTAGTCAGGCACACAGTAAAGCGGGATTAATTCTTTGGTATATTTTTGTTTGACATCGTTTATAAATTCCCCTAGTCCTGGAGGCAACCTGCCTTGTTTCTCCAGTTCTTCCAGTTTCTTGCGACTGGGCAAGCCGTTAAAGTAAGTGTCGTGTTCTTCGCGCCCTATTTCCACACCAAAAAGTCGCAAAGCCTTATTCAAAGCTTCATAATGCCCGTCCGGCATATTGACCAGCACTCCATCAAGGTCAAATAAAATTGCTTTAATCATATATACGAAATAACGAATTAAAACACGAATTGATAACGAATATACGAAAAAATTTACACATTATCAATACGTATTATTCTTTTTGGTTGTAAATGAGATTCTTGAAAATTAACTAAAATTCCCAATCGTTTTTTTGTTTGCTGAAGATAGTTTTGTATTTGCCTGAAGTTATCCTGTGGCATCTCTTTAACTGTCTTTAATTCCAATACTATCTTATTCTCTATCAAGAAATCTACAATATTACCGCTTCCGCCAATATCAAACTCTCTTTCACAGATAACCCCATTTTCTTTTAAGGCTTTTTCAATATAATCACCGTATTGTTTTTCTCTAGCGTACATACCCAACTCTTTATGTGCATTAAAAAGTATACCAACAATTTGATATGACAGTTCAGGATAAATTACCTTAACACTAACGGTATGTTTCTTATTCGTATTATTCGTAGCCATTCGTGTTTTCATTCGTTATTTCGTATTACACTATGTCAGCAAAATATCTCTCTGTTTTTTTGAAGAAATATATGCCAAATATCATCAAGACCAATGTTCCAACAAGTGAAATGCTTATAAGAAGCCAGTTTATGGGTGTTGTGCCGAGAACTGCAGCACGAGCATTTTGGATGACGCCCATCATAGGGTTTATAGCAAGAATCCAAGAGTATTTTCCAGCGATTGATGCTGGGTATATAACTGGTGTTACATAAAGCATTATTTGCATAAGAAATGGCAGGGCGTATCTGACATCACGATATTTGATATTGATTGAGCATAGGAAAAGTCCCAATCCAACAGAAGTCATAAAGGTAATTAAAAGCAAGAGGGGTAATATAAAAAGTCCTCCAAGGTGCGGGATGTATCCATAATAAAACATAAGAATCACAAGCATGATTGTGCCGATTGAAAAATCTATGAGCTTTGTGGCAACTGAAGCAATAGGTAAAATCAGTCTAGGAAAATAAACTTTTGTGATAATTGATTGATTTGCCAGAAGTGTGTTGCTGGTGTCTCCCAGCGCGCTTGAGAAAAAATTCCAAAATAGCAATCCGACATAAACAAAGATGGGGTATGGAACTCCGTCAGAGGGCATTTTAGCAAGTCCGCCAAAAAATATAGAAAAAACTACCATAGTGACGAATGGCTGTATAAGCGCCCAAAGAACACCGATACTAGTTTGTTTATAGCGAACCTTGAGGTCTCGCCAAACGAAGAAATATAAGAGTTCTTTATATCGCCACACTTCTCTGACATCCTCTAAACTAAAAGTTTTTTTTGGACGTATGACGGTTTCTTTGACAAAAGCGGATTGATTCATGTTTAGATTTATTATAACAGATTAGTTCTTTTTTACTTTATCTATATTTTTTAAAAACCATGCATAAGTCTGGACAAGGCCATCTTCAAGAGATGTTTTATATTTCCAACCAAGATTATTTATTTTACTTACATCCAACAGTTTTCGGAGAGGTCCATCCGGTTTTGACGTATTCCAAGAAATTTTTCCCTTAAAACCCACTATTTTTTGTATTTTTTCTGCCAATTTTTTTATTGAAACATCTTTACCCGTGCCAACATTTATAATTTCATTTTCATTATATTTGTCCATCAAAAATATGCAGGCATCTGCCAGGTCATCTGCCTCTAGAAATTCTCTTTTGGCACGACCAGTTCCCCACAAAGAAACCTCTTTTAAACCACCTTCTTTGGCTTCGTGGAATTTTCTAATGAGCGCTGGAAGAACATGGGAATTGAGAAGATCGAAGTTATCATTTGGTCCATAAAGATTGGTTGGCATTAAACTTATGAAGTTTGTCCCAAATTGCTTATTATAAGATTGACACATGATTATTCCTGAAATCTTGGCAATAGCATAGGCCGTGTTAGTAGGTTCTAGTTTGCCACTAAGCAGGTACTCCTCTTTTATTGGTTGAGGCGCTTGCCTAGGGTATATGCAAGAACTGCCGAGAAAGAGAAGTTTTTTGGTTTTTGCGATGTATGCATTGTGTATGATGTTCGTTTGTATCTTTAAATTTTTGTATATAAAGTCTGCTGGATAGGTTTTATTTGCCATGATACCTCCAACTTTTGCGGCAGCCACAAAAACATATTCAGGTTTTACTCTGACAAAAAACTTCCTTACTGCCAGAGAATCAGTCAAATCCAAATCCTTGTGGTTTTTAGTGACTATATTTTTATAACCCTCTTTTTGCAGTTTTCGTAATATTGCAGAGCCGACCAATCCTCTATGACCAGCCACATATATTTTTGAATTTTTTTTCATATTTTTTTACTTTCTTCCTTAAAATCGTGCTCAACCATTATTTTTACCAGTTCTTTGAATTTAACCTTAGGTTTCCATCCCAATTTCTTTTTGGCTTTGGAATAGTCACCTAAAAGTATATCAACTTCTGCGGGGCGGAAATAAAGAGGGTCAATCTCCACCACCACTTTGCCTGTTTTTTTATCAATACCTTTTTCTTTTGTTAATTTTCCTTTCCATATAATATTCATGCCGAGCACTTTTGCTGTTTCTTCTACGAATTCTCGCACAGTATGAGTTTCTCCTGTGGCAAGGATGAAATCATCTGGCTCTTTGTGTTGGAGCATACGCCACATACCCTCCACATAGTCTTTTGCATAGCCCCAGTCGCGTTTTGCGTCCAAGTTGCCGAGATATAGCTTTTCATCCAAGCCAAGTTTCACTCTGGATAGTCCGCGAGTGATTTTTCTAGTGACAAATGTTTCACCTCGGCGAGGGGACTCATGATTAAAAAGGATTCCATTGACAGCAAATAGATTATAACTTTCTCTGTAATTTTTTGTAATCCAATAGGCATAGACTTTGGCGCATCCATATGGAGAGCGTGGATAAAATGGGGTAGTTTCTTTTTGTGGAATTTCTTCTGCTTTACCGAACATTTCTGAAGAGGACGCTTGATAAAATTTTGGGGGTTTTTTCATGTGTCGTATTGTTTCAAGCAAGCGAGTAACACCTAAAGCATCAATATCGCTGGTGTATTCAGGTGAATCAAAACTGACTCTGACATGGCTTTGCGCTCCTATATTATATATTTCGTCAGGTTCTATAGAATGTATAATATTGGATATACTTCCATAATCTGATAAATCTCCATAATGAAGAAATATTTTAGTGCCTTTTTCGTGGCGGTCTTTATAGAGGTGGTCTATTCTAGCGGTATTAAAACTTGATGAACGCCTAATAATCCCGTGGACTTCGTAGCCCTTTTCTAGTAGTAATTCAGCCAGATATGACCCATCTTGTCCGGTAATGCCTGTAATCAAAGCTTTTTTCATATATACGAAGTAACGAATTAAAACACGAATGGCTACGAATAATAATTGGATAATATCAGACATACAGGTTTTTTTCTAGTCCAGACATTCCTTCGTTGGTATTTTAAAGATTCGTTTGGTATACTCCATATCATGAAAACTACAAAATATATTTTGAAATGGAGCATAATCGTCGGATTATTTATAGTTCCATTTATTGCATTTATCGTGCCGAACAACATGTTTTTTCCTTTTATTGTAGGTAAGGGTTTTGCTTTCAGGATTCTTGTAGAGATTATATCAGGTCTGTTTCTAGTACTAGCGGTTACGGCGCCAGAGTATCGTCCAAAAATATCTTGGATTACAAAAACGGTCGTAAGCTTCGCTCTTGTTCTCTTAATAGCTGACCTGATGAGCGCAAATGTTTACAAAAGTCTCTGGAGTAACTATGAACGTATGGAGGGTTTTGTTTTGATTCTTCATTTGGCGCTCTACTATATTGTGGCCTCATCTCTTTTCAGAACCGAAAGAGACTGGCGTCAATTTTTAAATGTTTCCATTATGGCCAGTGTTATTATGTCTTTCTATGGCGCGCTTCAGCTTTTGGGAAAAATCGCCATAAACCAGGGCGGTGTGCGCGTTGACGGAACATTTGGCAACGCATCGTATTTTGCCGTCTATCTAGTTCTTCATATTTTTCTCTGTTTGTACATGTTATCAGATTTTTCCAAAACCAAGTGGCAGAAATGGGCATACGGACTGGTTGCTCTTTTTGAAACTTACATATTGTATTTCACTGCCACTCGCGGAGCCATTCTGGGTCTTATCGGAGGATTGCTTTTGTCGGCGGCGCTTATAGCCTGGAAAGAAAGAGAAAATCTAAAGTTGCGAAAAGTTGCCTACGGTGTTCTTGGCGCAACACTTATTTTTATTGCAGGATTTTGGGCTGTCAGTGGCACATCATTTGTCAAAAATAGTCCAGTTCTGTCCAGATTTTCTTCCTTGAGTTTTGAGGAGTTTCAAACTCAAGGGCGATATTTTATTTGGCCGATGGCTGTTAAAGGTGTTTTAGAGCGTCCTATTTTTGGTTGGGGACAAGAAAGCTTTAACTATGTTTTCAATAAATATTACGACCCTCAGCTATATGGTCAAGAGGAATGGTTTGACCGTACTCACAATGTTGTATTGGATTGGCTTATTGCAGCAGGCTTCGTCGGGTTTCTGTCATATGTCGCTATGTATATTGCTCTACTCTATTATGTTTGGAGAAAGAAAAGCACCCTTAATATTTTGGCAAAAAGTATTTTCACCGGCATGTTCTTTGCTTCCATCTTTCACAATATATTTGTTTTTGATAATTTGATTAGCTACATATTATTCTTTTCCTTTATGGCATACATTCATGCCATAACAGTGGAAAAAGATAAACCAAGTGGAGTATTCTATACAGGTATTATTTCCAAAGATATATATCATTATGTCCTTCTGCCTGTTGTAATTACTCTTACTTTTGGCGGGCTTTATTTAATAAATGTTCCGGCAATTCTGGCAAATTACAAACTTATTTCTGCCATACAACCTCAAAAAGAAGGGCTGGAGAAAAATCTGGAATTGTTTAAACAAGTCTTTGGTCATAATTCTTTCGGTTCCACCGAAGCCGTGGAACAGCTTATCTCTATCACTTCTCAAATAGTTTCTTCTCCTCAAGTTCCGAACGAAATCAAACAAAAGTTCTATGATTTGGCAGAGCAAAAGATAGTGGAAAAAGTGGCAAGTACTCCTCGTGACGCTCGCTACCTTGTTTTTGCTGGCAATTTTTTTAATCGCTTTGGCAATTATGATGAAGCTATAAAATATTTAACTCGGGCACTGGTAGAGTCTCCAAAGAAACAGTCTATTTACTTTGAACTCGGCACATCTTACTTGGGTAAAGGAGATAGACAAAAGACTTTTGAGCTTTTCAAACAGGCCTATGATTTGAATCGAGACTCTATGGAGTCAAAAATTATTTATGCCGTTGGTGCAATTTATACAAAAAATATCAAAGTCCTAAATGAAATCATGGCACAAATAGATAAAAGTATAATCATTTCCGATAATCGTTTTCTGAAAGCTTATGCTGATATAGGGGACTATCCTACTGTTGTTTTGATACTTTCCGAACGCTTAGCCAAAGAGCCAACCAATGTACAGACCAAACTTTCTCTGGCATCGGCTTATGCAAGTTCTGGACAAAAACAAAAAGCTATTAGTTTAATTCGCGAGATTATGGTGGCAAATCCTGATTTCAAAACACAGGGAGAGCAATACATCAAAGAAATACAAGGATAATAATAATTTTCAGTAATATTTGCATTGTTTTGGTGATTATGGTATGATCCTACTGTGAGTGCGAAATACAGGATTGCGAAAGCAATAATGTAACGAGCTGGAACAATGAATATCAAAAGACTGCCTTTGGGCAGTTTTTTGTATTTTAAAGTACTTGAATATTTATATGTATTAATTGTATTATTAAGATGTATTGTTTCAAGGAATGGTTAGCGGTTTGCACTCACACATATTCGTTGGAGCTCGCTTCCGCTAACCATTCCTCGGCGCAAAAACTTTTCTGGCTGGTTTATTTATAAAATAAATTTTAAGATTTATTTTATTCTTCAAAAAAAAGTGTGGATAACTATTTTTTATTTTAAATAAAAAATAGTTATCCACACTTTTTTTTGAAATCAAATTTTTTTAAGTATATATGTACTATAATTATATCAGGTCGGAAACAAAATAATTTTTATAAAATTATTTCTTGCAAGTTTTAATTTAAAAAATAATTTCTGTGATTTGCTTTTCACGAAGCAAATAACAATAAATATCATGGCAGCAAAAAAGAAGAAAGCAAAGAAGAGACGAGCATAATTTTCTTTGTTTCTCAAAAAGTCCGTACCTTGAAAAAATGTGCGGATTTTTGTTTTATGTGTTAAAATCATTAAATTATGTGGATTGTAGATAAATTATTTGGCTCCGATTCTACAAGGGTTTTGAAGGAAATAAAGCCCATAGTTGAGAGGATAAACGCTCTAGAAGTGTCTATTTCTGCTTTAACTAACGAAGAGCTTAAGTCCAAAACGGAAGAGTTTAAAAAAAGAATTGTCCAAGGTCAGACCTTGGATGACATCTTACCCGAAGCGTTCGCAGTGGTGAGAGAAACTGCTAAACGCACTCTTGGCGAAAGACCTTTTGACGTGCAACTTATGGGAGGAATCATTTTACACCGTGGCTCTATTGCCGAGATGCGAACAGGAGAAGGTAAAACACTTGTTGCAACCATGCCTATTTATCTGAATGCGTTGACAGGGAAAGGTGTTCATTTGGTTACAGTCAACGATTATCTATCCAGATTGCATGGAGTTTTAATGGGCCAAATCTATTCTTTTCTTGGTCTTTCTGTTGGAATTATAAATCATGACGAATCTTTCTTGTATGATCCCACTCATACGGAGTTAGATAAAAAAAGAGATGAAACCGGTACTTTTAAGATTTTTAACGAATTCCTCCGTCCAGTTTCTCGGCGACAAGCTTATCAGGCAGATATCACATACGGTACAAATAACCAATTCGGTTTTGATTATTTGTATGACAACATTGAATATGAAGAAGGAAGACTTCGTCAAAGGGAATACAACTATGCAATTGTTGATGAAGTGGACTCTATTTTGATAGATGAAGCTCGTACACCACTTATTATTTCCGCACCGGCCGGAGATTCCGAGGATTTGTACCAGAAGTTTGCTGATATTGCCACAAAACTAGAAAAAGGCGAGCACTATACTGTAGATGAAAAGTTTAAAACCGTGTCCCTATCCGACTCTGGCATAAGTTTTGTGGAAAAAATTCTTGGGATTGATAATATCTACACCGAAAAAGGTGTCAAATTTGTCCATCATTTGGAAACTGCTGTCAGAGCAGCCGCCCTTTTTCATAAAGACAAGGAATATGTGATTAAGGACGGCGAAGTAATTATAGTAGATGAATTCACTGGTCGCCTTCAGCCCGGGAGGCGTTGGTCCGAGGGTCTGCATCAGGCCGTTGAAGCAAAAGAAAGGGTTCCAATCCAGAAAGAATCAAGAACATTTGCTTCTATTACTTTTCAAAATTATTTTCGGCTCTATAAAAAACTTTCTGGTATGACTGGTACGGCTACTACTTCTTCTGAAGAATTCTACAAAGTATATGGACTACATACTGTGACAGTTCCTACCAATAAACCCATAAACCGAAAAGACCACAACGACCTTATTTTTCAAACAGAACCAGGAAAGTTTAAAGCAATAAGTCAGGAAGTTAAAGCCAGACATTTGATTGGTCAGCCTGTTCTCATTGGTACTGTTTCAATTGAAAAAAACGAATTGCTTTCCGAATACTTGCGCGCCGAAGGTATTCCTCACGAAATACTAAATGCCAAAAACCACACCAGGGAAGGGGAAATAATTGCCCAAGCTGGAAGAAAAAGTGCCGTAACTATTGCTACAAACATGGCTGGTCGTGGAGTGGATGTAAAACTTGGTGGAAGTCCGGGAACACCCGAAGAATATGAAAAAGTAAAGTCTGTAGGTGGACTTTTTGTTCTTGGTACAGAACGTCATGATGCCAGGAGAATAGATAATCAGCTCCGTGGAAGATCAGGCAGGCAGGGCGACCCAGGAGAGACTCAGTTTTTTGTTTCACTTGACGATCATCTCATGCGAGTTTTTGGCGGGGACTCCATAAAAAACATGATGGGACGACTTGGTATAAAAGAAGATGAGCCGATCCAAAACAGAATGATTACCAATTCTCTGGAGAGTGCCCAGCAAAAAATAGAAGGATTCAATTTTGACACTCGTAAGCATGTACTGGAGTTTGACGATGTTTTAAACTTTCAAAGAAAGATAATGTACAGTCGTCGTCGAGAAATTCTGACTGGACCAGATGACGCCGTTAAAAGTTATGTTCTAGGACTTTACACAGAGGCAGAAGGTGAAAATGCCGCAGGCAAATTAACATTAGGCGAAGCTACGACAGAGCGAGCTACGACAGCGCTAGCTATGACAGCAACATTGCGCCGAGTTATTCTCCAAACCATAGATATGTTTTGGACAGAGCACTTGGAGACCATGGACTACATGAGGTCGTCAGTAAATTTGCGCGCCTATGGACAAAGAGATCCCCTAGTTGAATACAAGCGTGAAGGTCTCCAGCTTTTCAAAACCATGGAAATATCCATTGGTCAGGAAATTTTAAAACTTATTCTACAGATACAGGCAAGCGGAGTGGCTTCTACCGAACCTGTGAGACTTACTGAAACCAGAGAGGGGGCAGAAAGTCTTACAGCCGAAGGACAAATGGCTTCTCAAAGGGAAACTCCTCGAACTGCAGATGGAGAAAAGATAGGTAGAAATGACCCATGCTTCTGCGGCTCGGGCAAAAAGTATAAAAAATGCGGAGAATTGAACACAGAAGAACATAATCGTATAATGGCACAGAAAAACTTCCAATAAGTTTTTATCAAATGTACTATCTATGGAAATAAAATCGCAGTTTGACCATAAGGGAAAAACATATAAGATCACTTATATAGATGGTATACCTAAAATCGAGACAGATCCGAGTATTCTAGATGGTGTACATTCTTATTGTTTTTATAACAACAAACTCGTTATTGTTGGTCATGGAAAGGATAATAATTGGACACCACCAGGAGGAGCTATTGAAAAAGGAGAAACATACGAAGAAGCTTCCATAAGAGAAATCAAAGAAGAGTCAAATATGAAAGTTCTCCATCAAGAATGTATTGGTTATCAAGATGTTGAAATACCAGAAGAAAATAGAACAATAAGACAATTTAGAATGTTTTGTATAGTTGAACCCTATGGAGATTTTGAATCTGATCCTGACGGAGATATTTTAGAAATAAAATTGATTGATCCAAAAGACTACAAAAAATACATTAAATGGGCAGAAATAGGAGACCATCTTATGAAAAGAGCGTTGGAGATTCAAACATTCTTACAGAGGTCTCACCTCACATAAGTAAGATTAGTTTGTTCGTTCATTCTCAATTACCTGTTAGTACAAAACTCAACGATCGTTTCATTTTGTATTATTCGATATATTATTCTACTCTAATTATATAGATTGTGTATAAAAAACCACGATCGTTGAGTTTTATGCTATGATATGAATATGCGAAGTGGTATTGATTTCAAAAAAGCTATTTTAATGACAGTTGCTACCGCGGGGATTTTAGCTGTGGCGGTACTTGCGCCTAACGCGCTTCAGGTTCTGAAGCCGTTTTTGAAAAATAAGAAAAAATATAGTCTGAAATATTATTTGAATCAAAAAGCTCAGAAGCTTGTAGAAGATGGTTTGCTTAAAGTAGAAACTAAAAATAACAAACAGTACGTTTCATTAACCAAAGAAGGGGAACGTGTGCTCATGTACCATCAAATTAAAGAGAAAAAAAATTATCATTGGGACGGCAAGTGGCGTGTTGTTATTTTTGATGTATGGGAAAATAGTCGATACAAAAGAGATTTATTACGGAATGAAATAAAAGATTTTGGATTTGTTCAACTTCAGCGCAGTGTTTGGATTTATCCGTACGAATGTGCTGAATTTATTGAACTTTTAAAAACAGATTTATCTTTTGGTAAGAATATTAGGTACATGGTAGTAGAAAGTTTGGATTATGACCAGAATCTGCGAAAGATTTTTAATTTGTAACTATGCTATAAAACAAAGCGGTCGTTTCTTTTTATAGTATAATTAGTTTGAGTTAATTTTATATTTTTTTCATAATCTTATGTGAGATTTTTATATTTGTTTGAAATATGGTATTTTATAGTATATGAAAAAGTATTTATATGTCGCTATTGGTATATTGGTTATTGTGGGAGTGGTGTGGCTTATTGTCACTCCGGGAAAGCCGGGGAAGTACGATGACTTTGCCAAGTGTATAAAAGATGCAGAGGTGACATTTTACGGAGCTTTTTGGTGTAAGTATTGCCGGTCGCAGAAAGCCCTTTTCGGCAAGTCAGCCAAATATCTGCCATATGTAGAATGCTCAACTCCAGACAGCAGAGGTCAGTTACAGGTTTGTATAGATGCAGGCATAAAAATATATCCGACATGGCAGTTTGGCTCAAGTACCGCGGACCGCATTACTGATGTAATAGAACTAGTAGACCTTGCGGACAAAACAAGTTGTCAATTACCAGAATAAAATGATGCTGTTTATACAAACTTACATCACCTCTTTTGTAACTACTATTACCCTTATATCCCACATTGTATTTATTGTTGGGTTGTTACTTTTGATTGTCCACAAAAACTTTAGAACGTGGGTGTATGATTTTGTATATAAACAGGTTCTTCTCCTTTTGTTTTTGACTTCACTTTCTGCTGTGATAGGTAGCTTGGCATACTCAAATATTTTGGGATTTCCTCCGTGCGAGCTCTGCTGGATACAGCGCATATTTATGTATCCGCAAGTAATTCTTGTCTTTATGGCCATGATTAAGCGAGACAAAAATATAGTGGATTATCTTTTACCACTCTCCATCATCGGCGCTCTGGTTTCTCTCTATCAGTCACTAACAAGTTGGGGGTATTTCACCTCACTTCTGGGTTGCACTTCGGCAGGTGGAGCATGTTCCAAGGTATATGTCCTTGAGTACGGCTATATCACTATACCGTTTATGGCATTTACAGTCTTTGTCTATCTCATAGTAATCTCTATTATTTACTACAAAGCAAAAAAAGAAGTTCTAACTATATAAGCTAGGGAAGGAGAGCAGTATCATGCTCACAATGATGAGTACGCAAATTAATCTCCAGACGATTTGGATTGTTTTTTTGTTCTTTTTCTGGAATAACATGGTAGAATAGTTAAAAGTTCGTAAAGTTATAAAGTTCATAAAGTGAATTCATATTCAACTTTAAAAACTTTAAAAACTTTCAACTTTATAAACTCTAGTATGCTTGATTTCCAACAAAAACGCAAGGTACGGGCATTTCTTTACCACCCAGTGACACTGGTAACCCTTTTTATTATTGTTGTATTTTTTCTCCATTCTACATGGGTAGTCTATGAAAAAAAGCGTGAAAGTGAACAAAACAAAAATATATCTTTGGCCAATGTAAATCTACTTAGGGCACACGATGTAGAACTTTCTTCTCGGATTGACCGACTTAAAACGGACTCTGGTATAGAAGAAGAGATTCGGTCAAAATTTACCGTGGCAAAAAACAATGAAAATATGGTAATAGTAGTGGAAGAAAAAGAAACAAGTGCTTCCAGCACATCTCAAACAGGTGGATTTTGGCGAAAATTATCAGATTTCTTTTTTTGATAAGAGCTGGTATAATACTGAAACACTAAAAAATATGAAAGTAACTATTTATTCCACTCCAACCTGCCACTTTTGCAGTATGGCCAAAGAGTATTTCAAAGCAAATAGTATACCGTATGAGGAGTTTGATGTAGCTTCCAACATGGAAAAAAGGAAGGAAATGATGGAAAAATCCGGCCAGCTCGGCGTACCTGTCATTCTGGTTGGTGACAAAGTGGTCGTCGGTTTTGACAGACCGAAGTTAGCTCAGTTGCTTGATATAAAATAGAACAGTATTGTTCTTGTACAAAGTATAGGTTCTATTATATAATAGGACGGTGGATAAACCCAGATTAACTGAAAAAGAAATTCAAACTATAATTTCTCTAAGAAAAAGAGGTCATACTTTATCTGAAATAAGGAAGTCTGTACCAAAAGGAAAAAGTACTATTTCAAAGTACATTCAGGGCGTAGTTCCTTATAAGAAATTCGAAGCTGTTTTAGCTTCAAAACAAAATGGTTCAAGAACAAAACGACAAGCAGTTGCAGATTGGAAAACAGCTAGTAATTTTATTACTAATAAATTGGGTATAATTAATGAAAGAGATTTTATACTAATGGCTGGTATGCTTTACTGGGGAGAAGGAAGTAAAACATTTGATTTAGCTATAATTAACACAGACCCAGCTCTTTTACGAATATTCATTAAAGGATTATATGCAATGAATGTGCCGAAAGAATATATAAAAATAAGTCTCAGATTATTTGGGGATTTAGATGAAACAGAATCAATACATTTTTGGTTGAAGGAATTGAATTTAAATAGAAATCAGTTAGTTTCGATAAATTGGTTAAAAGGCAAAAAGAAAGGTAAATTGCTATACGGTATGTGTCGTTTGAGAGTCAAGCGTGGAGCATTGTATTTCAAACAACTTATCAGTATGATAAATCTGTTTAAGAAGCTGCCGTAGTTCAACGGATAGAACGAGGAGTTCCTAATTCCTAAATGCAAGTTCAATTCTTGCCGGTGGCACTAGTGTTTTGATTTTTTTGGTCGTTTTTGTTAGTATACACTCATGTCACCAGAAGAAAATGAGCTTTTGAGGAAAAATATTGCTCTTACGGAAGATACCTTATCCAGCCATATGTAAATCAGATAACAGAGGCGTATGGAGGAGCAAAAAGCACCTTTGACGGCGGATTTTCCGGTTTTTTTGACAGTTTCAAAAAGCAATACGGACAATAAAATATGCCTAGGTAGCTCAGTTAGTTCAGAGCATTCGCCTGAAGAGCGAAGGGTCGACAGTGCAATTCTGTCCCTAGGCACCATGAGAAAAATAAAATTTTTTGTGCTTATAGTTGTGATAGTATACTTTGTAATCGGAATTGGATTGTATGTTTTAGATATTAACGCAAGGAAATCTTATACAATCTGTGGAATAGATGTTTATGCGGGTTGTTGGCAAGAGAGAAGCATATACGGCTTTTCAGATGAATCTAAAATTTTTGCGTCATACACTTTCTTGTGGCCTACAATAATAGAAATAAGATGAGCCGTTAGTTTATCAAATGGCAAGTTCTAAGTAGCGACGATGGTAGAAATAGGCAATTGTAGCAAGTGCCAGAAGAATCCATGCGAGGAGGGGGCCTGGAGTGTAAATATCGCTCATTTCCCAAAGACTTATCCAGCTCAAAGAAATGCTTCCGTTTACTGTGGCAACGCTTTCAATCAAATTTTTATCTTGTTTTTTCACTACTTCAAGATTTGATTGCCAATTTTTGAGCTGGCTATCAATATTAGCAAGTTTGTTTTGGTAGCTTTTATTTTCAGTTCCAAGTTGACCTTGTATAGTATTTTTTTCAGTTTGTAACTCCGCAATTCGGGTGCTTATTTCAGTTTTTCTCTGTTGGGTTGCTGTTTGGTTTTCAATTTCAAGGCGAGTTATTTCTGTATTTATTGCATTTATTTTAGATTGCAGGGAAGTTGCGGTACTATTGTGGCTATTTATCACTTGATTGCGTTCGCTCTTTAACCCAGTGATATATTTTTCTGTTTGTGTTTGCTCCGCTTCTATGGACTGTTTTTGTGGCAAAAGATTTTCTGTGCTTATCTGTTCAATATATAGTTTTTCTCCAAAAATATCTTTTATTTCCTGTCTGAATAGTTCAAGTTTATTTGCTGGCAAGGCGAAACCGATATATCCATAGCGTTCGGCGCTACTGGAACCGTCTATACGTCCACCAAATCCTCGCACAATAGTTTCAATGCGTGTTTTTGTGTTAGTAACATGGCGAGTGCGAAGAGTGGAATTGTAATGTGTTTTTAAAAATTCGCGTCCATCTGAAATAGGGGATTCTCCCGGATATCCGTATCTTGGATAGTAATCAGGCATGATTGAGTTTTTGGATTGCGCGCTAGATTCCATAGCATCACTGCTAGAAGTTGTATAGTTTGGAGTAATTAGGGTTTTTGTACTGTAATTAACTGAATTTCCCATAACGACCAAAATAGCCATAGTTGTAAAAGCAAAAGAAAGCCACGGTAGAGGGGTGGGTGTTTTGAATGTTTTTACGCTATTATTCGGCAATTTATTTAATACCATGCTTTTCATGGAGTCGTTACTCTCAGGGCTCCTTTGTTTGCTTTTGCCCCAGTCATTCAAAATGTCGTGAATTGTTTGGCGATTATTCATATTTTTATTTTAATTTTTGAATATAGTGCGTGCATGAACCAATGCTCGATGCATTCTCACTCGGACAGCAATAGGATTTATTTTAAGAACCCTTCCTATTTCACCGAGGGGAAGGCCTCCAATATAGCGTAAGCGTATTAATTCTCTATCGTCCTCGGAAAGTTTTTGTAGAATCTGGTCTACAAGGATTTTATCTTCTACTCTAGAGTCAATATCGGAACTATCGTGAAGTGTCTCGTCATATCGTATTTCACGACTGCTTTTTCGCCAGTGCATTTTCATTTCATTTCTAGCAATAGCAAATATCCAAGCTGAAAATCCAGCCCCGCGCTTATTAAAGCGGGTAAGAACTTCTATGGCTTTAAGCCATGTGGTCTGTAGAATGTCATCTGCCAAATCACGGTCTCTTAGTGTATTTATAAGATACCCATATAGCTTGGGCGTGAGAGTGTTCCACAGCTTGCTGACAGCGTCTTTATCTAAGTTCATATTTATGTGTGATCACATAAGTATAATGCATCAGCATACCAAAATGTTACACAATATAGAACCTTCGAATTTGAAGGTTCTACCCTTTCACTCGTAGTTTTGTCTGCCTATTCTTATCCACTTTTGGCAAGCGTATGATGAGAAGACCGTGTTTTTCTACGGCTTCGGCTTCATCTACTTGAATTTCTGTAGGGAGCATAATGGTCCGGGAAAATGACCCCCAGTATAGCTCGCGATGAAAATAGTCGTCATCTTTTACAAAGCGTTCTGTCTCGCGTTTGCCTTTTATGGTAACCATATCGCGAGTTATAGCGATATCCAAATCCTCCGGTTTTACTCCGGCCACCATGCTTTTTATGACTATTTCTCCAGACGTTTGATAAACATCTATAGTCAATTGTCCTTCCTCGCCATCTTCATCAAACCAGGCCTCGCCATTTGCCGGTTTGTCGGATAGGCGGTTTTCTGTTTCTTCCACAAGTTCATCATCCATTTTTATGGTACCTGTCAGTTTTTCAAAAAATGAGCGATTATCTTTCATGATTATATTTTATATCTAATTACAAAAAGATTCAAATACTTTTTCAGCTACTATATTATTGTCTAATTTTTAACTCCCACTTTTTTTATTTTTTCAAAAAACAATAAAAGTAGAATAATGCCAAACCAAACTCCGCCAAATATTAAAAAAATATTTGTTTGACTTTCACTAATTATAAATAAATTAAAGACAGTATGCAAGATGATGGCTATTATAATACCACAGCTAGTGTATATTTTTCTCCAAACAGAGCTTTTGTAGAAAGATAAGCCCATAAATATGCCGATAGTGGCAGAAGCAATAATGTGAAGAAGACTGGCTCCGAGGAAGCGCAGATTACCGTGGATTAGGGTGTCCAAGAGGTTTCCTTCAGCAATAGAAGGAATAAGAAAGAGGGTGTTTTCAAATGTCACAAAACCCAGAGCCGATATGATGAGATAGATAAATTAGTTGCTCTAACGGCAAGACAAAAAGAACAGCTAGCATTCCACCGAGAAAAGAAAGAGTAATCATTTTTAGCGGTTCGGGGTGTATATCCTCTTTAAGCCAAAACCAAAGCCAAAAGAGGGCTGGCACAAGGCCTAAAAGAAAGGCCAGGATGAAAGGGTATTGTTGAATAAAATTTAACATAAAGTTATTTTTATTTTGGCCACTTTGTTACCATGAGAAGGTTTTTCTTGCCACCATCCTCCAGATGTGACCAGATTTCCTCTGTGATAAATGGCATGAATGGATGAAGAAGTTTGAGTGAGGTTTCTAAAATGTAATTTAATGTGTGTTGTGCCGATGCTACAACATGTCTATCCTGACTTTGGAGTTTCTCTTTTGACTCCTCTATTATTTTATCAGCAAAAGTATGCCAAACATAGTGATAGAGTTTTTCTCCAGCGAGGTAGAAACGATACTGGTCCATATCGACAGTTATATCTTTTATTAGAGCTTGCAGTTCAGCAATATTATTTGCATCACTTTCAGCTATTATTTCCGGTTTTGTTCTATCCCAGTTCTCCGTACTTGTCAAAACATACCGAGTAATATTCCAAATTTTATTTGCAAAAAGTTTGCAGGCTTTTATTTTATCCTCTGAAAGGGAAAGGGAAGTGCCAGGAGTGTTACCTACAACAAGTCCCATTCTAAATGCATCAGTACCATATTTTTCCGTTAGTATCATCGGGTCTATGACATTTCCCTTACTCTTGCTCATTTTCAGTCCTTTAGCATCAAGAACCAATCCATGCAGATAAACTGTTTTAAATGGCACTTTTCCCGTAATATATAACCCAAGCATAATCATACGCGCAACCCAAAAAAATATGATCTCTCCGGCAGTTTCCATAACATCAGTCGGATAAAAAGTCTCGTAGTCTTTAGAGCTTGGAAATCCTAGAGTAGCGAACGGCCATTGTCCTGATGAAAACCATGTATCAAATGTGTCAGTATCTTTTTGCATTTCATTACCACATTTGTTGCATGTTGATATCTCATTTTCAAGATCAACCACTCCGCCGCCACATTGATTGCAGATTTTCGCTGGTATAGGAATACCCCAGACTATTTGTCTAGAGATGTTCCAATCCGTTATGTTTTCTAGCCAGTGTATAGTTATTTTTTTATAGTGTTCTGGAATGTATTTTATCTCATCATTGTTTATTTTTTCCAATGCTTTTAGAGCAAGTGGTTTCATTTTTATAAACCATTGATTTTTTATTTGAGGTTCTATAATTGTTCCACATCTGTAACAGGTTTTAACAACGTGTTTATAGTTTTCATCAATCTTCTCCACCAATCCTTTCTTTTGCATTTTTTCGACTATCAATGCTCTGGCCTTTTTTATATGCTGACCAGCAAATTCTCCAGCGATAGGTAAAAGTTTTCCATTTTCGTCTATAATTTGTTCTTTATCTAAATTATGACGTAGAGCAATACCAAAATCTGTGGCATCATGCCAAGGCGTTATTGTCATAACTCCTGTACCAAACTCCATGTCAACAGTATCGTCTTTTATTATTGTTGCCTCGATTGGTCCGTTTATCCATTCTAGTTTTATCTTCTGACCATCTTTATATTCAGAGTACCTCTTGTCTTTTGGATGCATTGTTACATACTTGTCACCAAATTTTGTTTCCGGTCTTGAGGTTGATATTGTAAAGGGTCCGTATTTCAAATAATAGTACGGTTCTACTCTTTCTTCGTCTTTTATTTCAAGATCGGAAAAAGATGTTTGATGTTTTGAGCACCAACTAACAATTTTCTTTCCCCTATATACAATATTGTCATCTGAAAGTTTTTTGAATGTTGTATAGACGGTTTGCACAATATCTGGATCAAGAGTGAACTTTTCTCGAGACCAGTCGCATGAAGCGCCCATCTTTTTTATTTGAGATTTTATATTAGTCGAACTGTTCAAAGTAAACTCTAGAATTTCTTCGTATAGTTTTTTTGGTTCAATATCAAATCTTGTTCGACCTTCTTTTTCCAACTTTTTCTCGTACACTACTTGTGTTTCAAATCCCGCATGATCTAGACCCGGAAGCCATAGTGTTTTAAATCCTTGCATTCGTTTATATCGAATCATAATATCTTCAATAGTCAAGACTAAACCATGTCCAGCATGCAGAGAACCATTTGCATTTGTCGGCGGCATTATTATTGTGAATGCCTCGGATTTTGTTTCAGTATTTTGTTGCGGATTTTTATCCGGATTAAAAAACCCACTCTCTTCCCAGAGGTTGTAAATTCTTTTTTCAGTGGATTTTGGATTGTATGGGGATAAAAAAATACTCTTCATGTTGTTAATGTGGTCTTCATGCTACTTAGGATATCATGTAAACAGATTTAATTATAGTTTATAGTTGAAGAAAGGTATAAAAGACATGTCCTTTACACCTATAAATATAATGTCCTTTATAAATATATCTTTTAAAAGACATATTTAGCAAGCTTAGAATGAATTCTAAAGGACATACTTTATTGATTCTTAACAGAATTATAAAATATGGTTTAAAATAAGGGTTTTTATAATATTGATAGACTTGACAGTATTAAAAATAAAGAGTAATGTTTTTGATTAATAAGGATTTTCTGATTACCGATTTACATGAAACAGTTTATATACAAAGCAATATTTGGAAGATTTAGAGTCAGTAAGCTGATTCTTATTTCCGTTGCCTTTGTAACTGTTTTTACCTTTGCACACTCTGCTCATGCAGCACAGGAAGGATATGGTCAGTGGGGAACTGACAATGCTTTTTCTTCTGGAAGCATTCAAAAGGTAGGAGAAGGTTATGCTTTGACTGCTATAGGATACGGTTCTGATGATTGGAAATGTATTGTTGGAATCAAAACAGCTCCAGTTAATTCTGACGGTTCTGTAGATTTTGCGGCCGCCGATACTTCTTGGCAAAACAGTAATTGTGCAAGTGGCACTCCCGGTAGTGATGCTTCCGATTATGCTAAATTGTTTGAACCTTCAAATGGCTATGTGGTAACAGGATGGAGTTGGGGCGCCGATACTTCAGGTGGTTATCCAGATACGGATAGCGAACCAGAGGACGAATGTTTTTATCAAGAGTATATGAACCTTTCCACCAAGCAAGTCTATGCTTGGGGAGAAGCAAGTACCGGTACATGCTCTGACCGTGTATATGGACAGAGTGATTTGAAACAGGTGGCACGCGCAGGAGATGGCAGAGTAATCATTGGCATTTATTTTAATATTGATAACGATGGGCGATTGGATTTTCTTGCCATGACAACCAGAGAGGTTTCCTCTACCGCACCAGCTCCAGTTGCTTGTCCTGCCGGACAGGTGACAGTGGATGGAAATTGCCAAGGTGTGGACGGTTGGATTACAGTTGCACCAGGAAACTCTGGACTTATCGGTGGACCGACGCTTACTTGTAGCGTGCCATGCAGTCCTGATTTGCATTGGAGAATGATTGTTGGCACTGATGCCTATGTGGAAAGAAATGGAGTTTTATTTAATTCAGAAAATAATCTAGATATTTGGGATCAGTCAAATCTGGGAGTAGGCACTTATAAATATGCTTTATTTATAAAAGATGATGCCGGTACTTCCTGGGAATATCGTTCAGTTACTGTGACTGTTATTTCTCCTCCAGCACCGGCTCCTGCACCTGAACCTATTCCACCTCCAGCGCCAGTACCACCAACAAAGACAACTACAACTTGTAGTCTTACCGCAAGCGCAACAACTGTTACAACTGCTTCCGGAAACAACACTGTTACATGGACAGCTACATCCAATCCATCAGGACTTCCATATTTTTGGAATGTCACTGGACCAATTAGCAAGGTAAATGTTCCAGGTGAAGGAACAGGACTAACAAATGCCACATATACATATACATATGATACAGTCGGCACTTACGTCGCTTCATTTAATTTTCCAGGTGATAGCACCCGTCTTCCTTGTATAAGTAATCCAGTAACTTTAACTGTCACAGCTCCTGTTACACCACCTGCACCAGTACCACCAGTACCACCTACTGCACCAGTACCACCTACCGCTCTTAACACTACTTGTTCACTCACAGCTAGCGCAACTGCTATTACGAGAGGTGGAACTGTAACATGGACAGCATCATCAACCCCAAGTGGATTGCCATATTTCTGGTATGTAACTGGAACAGAAACTAAGATGCATATTGCTGGTGAAGGAACAGGACTAACAAATGCTACATATACATATACATATAACACCAGTGGTTCATACAAGGTTTACTTTGTAGTGGAGAATGCCAGTGGGATTTTCCTCTGCGCCAGTACCCCATTGTTCTTAACTGTTACAGATCCAGTTATACCTCCAGCACCAGTACCTCCAGTACCTCCAACAGACCAGCCACCAACTATCACAGTTCTTCCTCCAAATCCAGCAACTATAGTACAAGGAGGTACATATGTAGATGCCGGTGCTACAGCTTCTGACCCAGAAGATGGCAATATAACTTTTAAAATTGCCAGTACAACTACTGTAAATACAGCAGTGGTTGGAACATACAAGGTTACATACACAGTTTCCGATTCTAAAGGACAATCTGCATCTGCATCAAGGACAGTCAATGTTACACCTCCAGTAGGTGGAGGTGGCGCTGTACCAACAGGTAAGATTACATTTTGTATTATCCTTACTGATATAAATAATGTTATTGCTACTACTTCTAGTGGCTTGCCAGGTGGAGCGTTCTCATTAAACCTTTCTACAGCCACTAGTTCAGGTCTAATTCAATCACCAGCTTGGACTACAACAACCTTTTCTCCAAACAGAAAAATAATTGTAAATAGCGGTTTAGATGCAGACTGTATTACATATAGCAATTTGCCTTTTGGTAGCTATTATTATTCACCAGTTTCTGTAACTGGAGCGCTCTGGCAACCAGCTAAATACAATGATCAAGATACTCAATCAGTAAACAATGTATCTGATTTCTTCTTGTACAGTCCAGAACTTTTTAATGCTACAACCACAGACGATGCAAGTCGCAATTTAAATTCAGATGGACAGATTGTTTTGAATTCCTCTAACACAGACCGTACCTTAGTTATCTTTGAAAAAGATCAATCTGGCTCATCATGTCCAGCCCCTCAAATCACATCACTTTTGTCTGCTACAGGAGTAGTCGGTCAAGCATTTACATATACAGTAACAGCATCATCTACCACAGCCACAACATTTTCTGTCGGAACACTTCCAGCAGGTTTGTCATTTTCTACAACAACCAACACAATAAGCGGAACCCCTACAGTTTCAGGGACATATAATATTCAACTTATCGCAGCAAACCAGTGTACCGGAGGGCTTGACCTAAAAACTCTTGTTCTTACAGTAACTCCTATAATAAGTGGTGGACCAAGCTCAAACATTTCTGTCTTAAAGACATCAAACCGAACCACAGTTGGTACAGGTGAATCAATAGTCTATACAATTACCGTCGCAAACAACGGACCAAGTAATGCAACCGGAGTTATAGTTAATGACACAATTCCGAATTCACTGAATTTTGTCTCTTACACTTCTACACTCGGCACCTATAGTACAACGACTGGCATATGGACCATAGGCAATTTAAATAATGCCTCCACCACAATCCTAGCCATTACGGTGTCCGTAAAGGACGGTTTTCAAGGACAAAATATAACCAACACTGCAGTAGGAAGTGCAACGCAAAATGATCCAACTCCCACGGACAATACTTCTAGTGTTATTGTAGCCGTCAATCCAGTACCTTCAACTGGTGGCTGTACATCAAATTGTGGTGGCGGAGGAGGTGGAGGTGGAGGAGGTGGAGGGGGCGGTGGTGGTGGCGGCGGTCCAATTTGGCCCAATAACCTGACTATATTCAATGAGCAGGTTGTAGAGACTGTCCCTAATATCGCTATGGTCACATGGAATACAAACATGTTAGCTACACGACGGGTTGTATGGGACACTGTTTCTCATAATGTCCTTGATACCTCTCCAAACTATGGCTATAGGACATCTTCAGTGCTTGTCTCTAATCCACTCCTTACAGCCCACGGTATTGTTATAGGACTTGATCCAAACGTAAAGACATACTATTTCAGAGAAATATCCACAGAATTCTCTACTGGTGTTACTCGTATAGTAGTAGGTAAAGAAGTTGTTCTAGTCCGTGGAGTAATACCAACCGCTACAACTACTTCCTGTTTCTACTTGTATGATTATTTACGAGCAGATTTTAATAACAATCCAGTTGAAGTCAAAAAACTTCAAGTATTCCTGCGAGACCTTGAAGGATTTACAAACTTACAAATTACTGGGGTATATGACCCTGCCACTATCACTGCTGTTAACACTTTCCAAATGCGATATGAAAGAGATATTCTGACTCCATGGGGCCACGATGCGCCAACTGGATATACATATATTTTGACCAAGAAAAAGGTAAATGAAATATATTGCAAGATGGCTTTCCCTGTCACACCTCTACAACAACTAGAAATAGACACTTTCCGCAACTTCCTTCTTGGTTTAAAGAACGCTGGAGTAAATGTTCCAGTTGTAAATCCAAATGTGAATCTTTTTGGAACGACCACAATCCCTGTCCTTGATAACACTATAATCGGTCAAGCCACAACTACCAGCCCTATAATTTCAAGTATCCTCTCTCGACTTACGGCTAATGTCAGGTCAGCTATGAACTGGTCTTACACTCATTTCTGCACATGGTTCAATCTACTTCTTATTCTTATAATCATTATTCTTTCTTATCTATTATATAGAGAGAGGCTAAATAGCAAAAAATTGGAAGATATTAACAAAGAGTTATCTCTAAAATAAAAAAAACTTCCTGATATGGAAGTTTTTTTTAAGACAATCTTAGATTACCGTTTGCTATTATGTTTTGAGGTTTACTTAGAAGTTCTGGATAAAGCAAAATATTAATATAAGAGGCGCAAGCAATCATTAGAGCATTATCTCCTGTCATGGAGTGTGTTGGAATTTTTACTTCAAGGTTTGTATATTCAGTTTCAAATTTTCCAAATACCTCCCGCAGTTTTTTGTTTGCAATGACTCCACCAGCAATAATTAAAGTTTTTGCATTGACGTCTTCAAGAGTTTTCTTTGTTTTGTAGACTAAAACATCTACAACGGCATCTTCAAATTCCCTTGCAATATCAGTTTTTTGTTCCAGTGTAGGTTCTTCTCGTCCAAAAGTCTCTCGTAAATAATACAAAACGGAAGTTTTTAATCCAGCAAATGAGAAGTCAAAGTCATTAGAGTGAATCATTGGTCGCGGAAATTTAGCGGTATGCAGTAAGTTTTCTTCTCGTGCCCTTTGGGCAAGTTTAGATATTTCCGGTCCGCCAGGGTAGGGAAGTCCAAGCATCCGAGCAACTTTGTCAAAAGCTTCGCCTACGGCATCATCTCTTGTTTCACCCAGTATTTTGTATTCTCCCCAATTTTTTACCTCAACTAATTCCGTATGCCCTCCAGAAATTAAAAGGGCAATTGCCGGAAACTGTATTTTGTTTTGCTTTTTTGGAAATTGGTTATTGGGATTTATGATTTTATCTGTTCTGTTTAGTAAAACAGAACAGATGTGTCCCTCCATATGATTTACAGGCACCACAGGAATACCCCACAATTTTCCGAGAGCAGTAGCAAAGGAAATTCCTACCCACAGAGCGGGTGCAAGTCCCGGCCCAGATGTGACAGAAATAACATCTATATCTGGCTTTTGGATATTTTCCAAAACATTTTTCAGTCCCTCGTATAAGTTTTCTTCTCTAACTAGTATTGTTTTGATTTCTTTCCATTTTTTTACACTATACGATATATCGTATAGTGTATGCATGTCTGCTTCCACCAAAGTTTTTTTTAAAAGCGTTGGTAGTTTTTTTGCATGTTCACGCTTTGCTATCATCGGGAAAACCCCGCCGAACTCTTTGTGTATATCAATCTGCGAAAAGAGAGCGTTCCCAAGCACACTAAAAATAGGATTTTCCAAACCTCCTGTCGCTTCCACAATGCTGACCGCTGTCTCATCGCAAGATGTTTCTATACTTAAAATCCTCATGCTTCCACATTAACAAAAATAATCACAATTCACCACCTTCCTATTTTTGTTCACATACACCTAACTGATGCTACAGCATCAGTTAGGTGTATGTGAATTTTATAATTTATCTCTTACGATACATCGTAAGAGATGCACTTTATATAACATATACAATGAGCCATTTTCCTCTTCCATTAGAATTATCTGGTAATGATATTATTTCTCTCGGTCTGCGGTTTTTATCCTCAAAATCACATGATAGAACTCTAGTACCAGGTCTACATTTTTTCTCCAAAATAGGCATAAGTTTTTCCACTGCTCGTGGATATAAATAAACAAATACATGTGTGGCATTTGAAACATTGGTTGTAAAAATATTTTCTCGGCGTATTTCGATGTTCTTGTTGTTTCTTGTATGAAATTTGGCCAGGAGATAGGGGACAAAGGCCATTTCAACCCCAACTGCTTTCAGTCTCGGATATTTTTTTGTAGCTTCTCTAAGTACGCGAGCGTCTCCACAACCGAGGTCGTACAGAATACTGTCGTTATCCAGTTTTAGATTTTCAATAATTTTTTGACAAATACTCTCCGGTATAGGTACGAAAGGGGCATCTGTGGTAAAAATAGAAATGATTTGGGCAATATAAAAAAGTGCTATTACAAAAGTGACAAATAGACAAACTAACAAGACAAAAAAATAAATAAAAGGCATATATCTCCGGCTTGCACAAGGGAAAAAATCTAAAACAGTTTAGATTTTTTTCCTTGTGCGTTTATTTTACCAAATCCGAACCTGTTTCCAAAATCGGAGTAAATGATGTCGCACGCGCGAAGTGTTTGGTGATGTGGAGTTGAGCGGTACGTTCCACGACGAATTCCGTCACAACCCAGCGTCCACTACACCAGACTGTCGGGTACGACAGTCTGCTTCCGTTCCCGCTGTTCTGTTTCCGCCCTCGCCTCGCCCCCGACCCCATACAAGTTTGTTTGGCGCGGATTGCATTTGGATTCGGTATGGCGGTGGCGAGTCTCGGGCAGGTTTCTCCTTTGAAGGGAGAAACTGACGGAATTCTAGTGCCAATTCAAATTCGGTGTCTCGGACATTCCTTTGGGCTAGTGGTAATATACACTTCTGTTTTTGTTTAACCACGCCCAAAACGGAACATGTCCGAGACGCTAAATCTTTTGTGTGCTTGCCCCAACCCCCTCCCATGCGCGCACACGGAATCCCGCCTAACGGCATGGGAGACTCCCTACCAGAGTGAGCCTTACGGCTCACATACACCATTTGAGCCGTTTGCCTACGGCAAACAAAAACATTGAAATTTTTTCCAAAATTTGAGAAGATTAAAAAATGACTGATGACGACAAAGAATATGATGAGTGGAATAAATTGAAAAAAGAAATTCAATCTGGCACTGACGTGCCAGATTACTTCCCACAAGAAGGCGAAGTGTGGATGTCTTCACTTGGAAAAAATATTGGTTTTGAACAAAACGGAAGTGGTACTAATTTTTCAAGACCGATTCTTGTTGTTAAGAAATTTAACAATCATATGTTTTGGTGTGCTTCGCTTTCTACCAAACAAAAGAAATTTGATTTTTATTATAATTTCACTGATCCAAATGGAGAAAAGGTTTCTGTCATTTTGGCTCAATTAAAATTGGTTAGCGTAAAAAGATTGAAAAGAAAGTTGTATGATATTTCCAGCAGTGACCTTATAGAGATAAAAGGGAAATTAAGGAAGTTTTTAGAGTAAATCGAAACCCCGCATCTCTGCGGGGTTTCTCGGAGCCTTTCGGCACTTTGTATCATTAGTATAGCAAGTGGTATATGAATGTCAAATGAATTGGACTTGCTTTTTTATATGGATATGGTACAATCCAAACAGATTTCTCAACCCGCAAACCTTAATTTAAGAGGAGAAAAGTACCTTGAAACACAACAAGTTTCTGAGTTTTGTAACGATTCTTTGCGTTTTGAGCCTCTGTAAAATTGAGGTTACAAACAGCGTGGGCGTGCCTTCGGCACGCCCACTCCTTGGTTGGTTCTCAACCGCTAAGTTCCATTTTGGTGTATTTATTGTACCAAGTTAGAACCTATTTTCAAAACAAAGTGAGGTAATGAATGTGGCACGCTCCGAGAAAGTGGTAATGTGAAATGTAATCGTACGCTTCACGAAAGCCCCGCCACCGCCTCGCTTCTCTCGGCAACCCCCAAAAGAAAAAATGTCTCTTGCTCTTTTGTTTTTCGCGGGATGGATTTTTTCTAAAATGGAAAGGACATTTTTCTTTTTGGGGTTCTGCCCTCCAAGTATTCGGGCAGTGTGGCGGGGCTTCAATTCGGACTCGGTTTTGGAAAATTTGTGGTATGAATACGCCAGAAGAAATCCTTGTTGGGTTTCTAAAAATTGTTCATTTACAACCTAAAAAGGAGGCAGTTATGCTAGATATCCGATTCATTCTCGACAACGTCGACCTGGTCAGGCAGAACACGCAAGATCGTAATGCCAACGCCGACGTCGACAAGACGGTTGCCCTGTATGGGCAGCTGAAGCAGAAGAGGCAGAGCCTCGAAGAAGCGCAGCACCGATCCAACCAGATCTCCGGACAATTCAAAGGCGCTGATGAAGCGACCCGCGAGCAGCTCAAGATCGAGGTTGCTGGTCTCAAGCAGACCATGACAACGCTCAAGGAAGAGATCGCTATCGTCGAAAAGGAGTACACCGAAGAAGTGCTCAAGATTCCCAATCTTGTCGCTCCCGACGTTCCTTCTGGCAAAGATGAGCACGGCAACGTGCCCATCAAGCATGTTGGCGAGCCCACCAAGTTCGGCTTCAAGCCACTCGATCATGTCGAGCTCGGCAAGAAGTTGGACATCTTGGACTTTGAGGCGGCGGCGAAAGTCACCGGCTCGAAGTTCTACTTCCTGAAGAACGAAGCCGTTCTTCTCGAACTCGGCCTCATCCGTTTCGCGCTGGACTTGGCGATCAAGCATGGCTTTACGCCGGTGACAACGCCGGAACTTGCTCGTGACGAGATCATCACGGCTTCTGGATTCTCTCCGCGAGGACCCGAAAGCCAAATCTACTCCCTTACAGAAGGAGGCCTGAGTCTTATCGGCACCGCCGAAATCACTATCGGTGGCTATCTATCCAAAACGGTAATTCCGGAGGAAGATCTCCCGATCAAGATCTCCGGCGTCAGCCATTGCTTCAGAACCGAAGCTGGGAGCGGCGGTCGTGAGAGCAAGGGACTTTACCGAGTACATCAGTTCAGCAAAGTCGAACTCTACCAATTCGTTCATCCCGACAAGAGCGCAGCTGCTCACGAAGAGATGCTCGCGATTGAGGAAGAGTTTTACCAAGCCCTGAAGCTTCCTTATCGTGTCTTGCTCATGTGCAAGGGCGATCTGGGAACCCCTGCCTACCGGAAGTACGACATCGAAGCGTGGATGCCTTTTGTCGGCGAAGGTGGTGGATATGGTGAGGTGACGTCCGCGTCAAACTGCACCGACTTCCAAGCGCGACGCTTGAACACCAAGTTCAAAAATAGCGCTTCTGGCAAGACTGACTTCGTCCACACCCTCAACGGCACAGCTGTTGCTGTTACTCGAACGATGCTCGCCATCATCGAGAACAATCAGCAGGCCGACGGGACTGTGCTTATTCCCGAAGTTCTGCATCCCTACATTGGGTTGCAGTCAATCAAACCGAAACGTAGGAAGTTCTAACAATTCCAACGTAAACTCTCAAACAAAGGAGGTGCAACATGGACAAGGCAAACTTGCTCGTCTACTCGTCTGGAGCGCCCAAAATCGACGACACCGAATTCGAGGTCGTCGAACGCAAGGGCATCGGCCATCCGGACACGCTCTGCGACACAATCGCCGAGAAGGTGTCCCAAGCATACTCGCAGTACTGCTTGAAACGCTACAGCATCATCTTGCGACACATGGTCGACAAGATCGCTCTGTCTGGCGGCTCTGCAAAGGTCAAATTCGGTAGTGGTGAAATGCAGAAGCCCGTCAGGCTTTATCTCAACTGTCGGTTCACCCGAACTTGGCAGCAGGAGACCATCCCTTATCTTGAGATCGTCAAGGATACGGTCTACAAGCACCTTGGAGATGTTCTGCCACTTCTCGATTTGGACCAGTGGCTCATGATCGTGGATAACACGCACTTCGCACCCGGCCCTGGTGTCGTGTACGAAGCTGATGGATCGACACAGAATGAACGCCAGTTCTTCTTCGAGATCCCGCAAAAAGAGTTTGCGGTTTTCCATGACAACAGCCTGCGCTCGAACGATACCTCGACGGCAGTAGCGTACAGTCCGCTCAGTGCCACCGAGAAGATCGTGATGCTCGTTGAGACCACGCTGAATGGGAAGGAGTTCAAAAAACTCTATCCCTATGTCGGCATGGATATCAAAGTGATGGCCAGACGCATGAAAAAGCGAATGGACATCACTGTTTGCATTCCGTTTATCGCTGCCCACACCCCGAGTAAGGACTTCTACTTCGAGAAGCTGAAGTTCCTGGAGGGCATCATCAAGCAATTGGTGGTGTCTCAGTTCGGACAGTTCGATGTTACGGTTTCGCTCAATACAAGGGACAATCCGACCAAATCGGATTATTACCTCACACTGAGCGGAAGCGCTATCGAAAGCGGCGACGAGGGTGTTGTCGGACGAGGTAACAGATACAACGGGGTCATCCCGTTCACTCGACACATGAGCATGGAAGCTTGCTGCGGCAAGAATCCTGTCTACCATGTAGGCAAGCTCTATACCGCTATCTGTTCTCTCATTTCCGAGGAGATTCATCATCTCGTAGGACTTGAGACATATGTGTACCTGACGTCTCAGATGGGCAGGAGCCTGTCAGACCCATGGTCCGCATGTGTAGAGATCTGTGGTGGAAACGCAACACCTGTACAACGTCAGATGATCGAAGAAATCATTGAATGTAATCTTGCCAACGCCAATGAAACCACCCAAAAAATCGTGAGGGGTGAACTGAACCTTTTCTGAAGAGAGAAGGTTCTCAGTACCCATGTCGCAAAGGCATGGGTACTTTTTTATTTATAGATCAAATGATTCTTCGGGACTAACTTCTTTTTTTGTTCCATTAGAAAAATAAATAACACAAGGCTTAGTACCAACGCATAATGCAACCCCACTTTCTATAACTAAACCGGTTTCTTCTGGTAGACAAACAATCGGCAAATTATGATCACTTACCCATGCTTTGAATCGGTCATTTTGTTCATCTTTAAAATGACAAGCTACTGAAAAGTTATTAAGAAGATTGAATCCTGATACGTCTTGTAAACCTATCTTGTTTTCATCATCATGAGTATCAATTCTTTTTCCCATTATGATTGCACCGGCACTACCTCCATATACTTGTCCGCCAGCTTCAATATATTGTATTAAAACATCGGCAAATCCAGATTCCCGAATCTCCTGAATAAGGCTCCATGTGTTACCTCCACCAATATATATCCCATCAAACTCTTTGATGACTTCGAGATTATATTTTGATGGATCATCTACTGTTTCAAATTGAACATCAGTCCTCTCATGAAGTTCTGTAATGTTTTTCATCCACAAATGTGCTGTGGAATAAAGTTTGTGCCCACGAAGGGCAATAGGTATGTATAAAAAGCGTCCATTTTTGGGCAATGTATCAAAAAAAAATTTGTCGAGGGGGAATGATTGCTTTTCATTACCACCCCCCGACAAATATATTCTGTTGTTCTCCTTTAGGTTTTGCATGTTTGTATCGCTTTGCGTAACTCGTAAATGTTGATGTTACAAGTATACACCAAGCGGTCGAAATAAGCTTCTGTCGTCTCGTCTCGAGGTGGCGGAAGCTTTAACGCTTCACAAACTTTCAGGTTGACGAACCTCTCGATCTCCAAGCGTGCAAGCTGGACAGTGGTGTCTCGACTGATGGACGGATTGATGAACTGCGCCCAGTAATCAAAGTAATACGCAAGAATGCTATACACATTCACCCCGTAGTACTTTTCACTAAGCACCTTTGCGAATCGCCTAAACTGAAGGCCTGGACCTTTATTTGCAGCTTGGACACCGCACAGGACCAGAAGCGCCATAGTTCGACACGAATCGAACATCTCTCGTGTACCTGTCGCTGTCCACGGCATCAGCGTGTCGAAATAGGAATCAGTCTTGTTTACGACCCACGCTACTCTTTCGAGACCGAAGCCGATATCACTGATTGCAATGGCTGGGCGATTTGGCTGGGGAGTAAGAAGATAGGCGGCATCACCAAGCTCAAGTCCTCCGTAGGAGAAAAAGAGCTCAAGCGCCGAAAATTTCCCGGTTCCCCAATCGTTTACAGATGTTCTCATGACGATGATGAAGTCGTTCATGTGAAGACCGAGCTTGGAGAGAATCGTGCACCAATGATCTACTGACTGCAAATGCTCGGAGAACTCGGCTCCCATTTTTTCAGTGCATACGTTCACGAAGGAAGTTGACGTTCCTTCCTGTGACTCGACATGCGGCTGAAACTGCATACGAACGCATGGCTGTGCCACGAACACCTTGTCATTCCGAATTTCCTGGTTTCGATGAATGATGTCATCAAACATCTGAACGCCGGCGATGACCAGGTCAGTCTGACCTTCGAAATTAGCGATGTTCATAGGGGTTGCCACATTGAAGCCTGTCGAGCGAAAGTATTCGCTTATTCGTGAGCTGATTTGCGCTGGTGTCAGCATTCTCTTTCGTTTGCTGTATGTGCGAAAAGGATAGTCTCCCTTATCGCACTTATGCCAGCCACAAACCGAGACATCCATCTTGGCAGATGTCTTAGAGAAAAAAGTCCTGCCGCAAGTGCTACACGAGTGCATTTCCCATTTCCTTTCGGCCATAAATTTCTTCACAGCCTCCGAGTTCGTATCCACGCTGGATTCCTGTTCGGATTTCATGATCGTCCTCCTTTTTAGGTTGTAAATGAACAATTTTTAGAAACCCAACAAGGATTTCTTCTGGCGTATTCATACCACAAATTTTCGTTTTATACAAGCCCGCGCCCGAATTGAAGCCCCGCCACACTGCCAGAATATCTTTACGGGCAGAACCCCAAAAAGAAAAATGCCCTTTCCATTTTAGAAAAAATCCACCCCCGCGAAAATCAAAAGAGCAAGGAACATTTTTTTCTTTTTGGGGTTGCCGAGTGAAGCGAGACGGTGGCGGGGCTTTCGTGAAGCGTACGATTACATTTCACATTACCACTTTCTCGGAGCGTGCCACATTCATTACCTCACTTTGTTTTGAAAGTAAGTGCGAGCTTGGTACAATAAACACACAAAGGAAAAAATCTAAAGCAGTTTAGATTTTTTCCCTTGTGTGTTTATTGTACCAAGTCCGAACCTATTTTCAAAACAAAGTGAGGTAATGACTTCGCACGCCCCGCGTACGTGGTGGTGTGAAATGAAGTCGTACGCTCCGATACGAATTCCGTCACGGCACAGCCTCCGCTCCACCAGACTGTCGGGTACGACAGTCTGCCTCCGCTTCTGCTGTTCCGCTCCGCCCTCGCCTCGCCACCACGCATTCTGTTTTGATTTGGCGGGGGTTTTCTCTTTTTGATTTTGTATGGTGGTGGCGGGCGAGGTCGGGTTTCTCCTTGAGGGGAGAAACTGACGGAATTCTTAGTGCCAATTCGGTGGACTCGGTTTTGCCAAAACTATTTTCTGGGGATTTTGATTTGGCAAAACCGAGACTAATATTTTTGAAATTCGGCGAGATTCGGGTTTGGATTCCGCCCGCAGAAAGGGGTCTGGGGAATGAATGCGGGCGGGCTTTGAGTTTCGGATTTTGGCGGGGCTGGCTA
>Ga0075923_107_pt1 | contig 29805 bp, 28 predicted proteins | sample RifGroA2_FD_67903 | JGI IMG/M metagenome (GOLD analysis project Ga0075923, IMG submission 67903) | Parcubacteria bacterium GW2011_GWA2_40_14
TGTGCGCAAGTTTGGAAAATAGAAGCTGTTGCGCCGGGCTTTATAAATTTTTATTTTGATGCGGAGTATTTTGGTAAAAATATAGAGAAAATTTTGAAAGATGGTCCAGCTTTCGCCAAAGGTTTCAGTTTGGCGAAGCAGAAAGTAATTATTGAATATACCGTCACTAATGTGCTTAAACCGATGCATATCGGTCATCTCTTGGGCAATGTCATTGGAGAATCGATTTCGCGAATAATTGAAAATAGTGGAGCAGAAGTGAAACGCAATAATTACCAAGGGGATAGCGGACTGCATGTTGCAAAGGCAGTATGGGGGATACTAAAGCTTGGTGGAAAGAAGGAGGGTTCTACTGTAGAAAAATCTGACTACATAGGAAACTCCTATGTAAAAGGAGCGCAGGCGTATGATGATGACAAACAATCCAAAACAGAAATAAAAGAAATAAATAAAAAACTTTTTGAGAAAAGTGATTCAGAACTTTTAGATTTATACCAGTGGGGCAGGCAAGTTTCGTTAAATCATTTTGAGGAATTATACAAGAAACTCGGTACTAAGTTTAATTTTTATTTTTTTGAAAGTGAAGTGACAGAGAGTGCTCTGCAAGTTGTCAGAGAATTTGTAAAAAAAGGTTTGTTTGAGGAAAGTGATGGAGCGGTTGTTTTTCATGGAGAAAAATATGACCCAAAGCTTCATACTCGAGTTTTCATAACTAGCGAAGGTTTTCCAACCTACGAAGCTAAAGACATTGCCCACGCTTTGAGAAAATATGAAAAGTATCCGTTTGATACGGCAATTATTGTTACAGCTAATGAACAAGATGAGTATTTCAAAGTAATGTTTAGGGCATTGCAGGAAATAAGCCCGGAAATTGCCTCAAAGACTCAACACATTTCCCACGGTCTTTTAAAACTTTCTTCTGGGAAAATGTCCTCACGAACTGGCTCTGTTATTTCCGCCGAATCTCTGATTGAACAAGTAAAAGAGAAAATAAGGGATAAGATGAATACTAGAGAAGATATGTCAAGGGGCATCCTTGACATTGAGGAGGTAGCGGAAACTGTGGCAATTGGGGCGATTAAGTATTCCATTTTGCGACAAGCAATCGGCGGGGATATTATTTTTGATTTTGATAAATCCCTTTCATTTGAAGGGGATTCCGGTCCTTACTTACAATATGCCGCTGTCCGTGCAAACTCTCTTTTAAAAAAAACAGAAGGAGTCTCCCGAGGTCGGACCTTGGGAAACTTGGACACGGAGTGTCCAAGTGGGTGGGTGACGACGAATATGGAGAGATTAATTGAAAGGTTTCCAAATGTAGTGGAAAAGGCAGGTCAGGAGTACGCGCCGCATTATATTGTGACTTATTTGGTTGAACTTGCCGGAGAGTTTAATTCCTTTTACGCAAATCACAAAATAATAGATGCAAATGATGGAACTTCTCCATATCGTCTTGCACTAACAAAAGCATTTGCAAATGTTATGACATCCGGACTAAATCTCCTAGGCATCAAAGTTCCATCCTATATGTAATGTGTATAAAAGTGTAATGTGTATAAAAATCCACGATCGTGGATTTTTATACACATTACACCTTAAAACCAGCAATTTTTATTTTTGTGGTTTACAAACTTTTTCAGTCTGATATTATGATTATACAAGCAGTTAAGGAGACTAATCACCTCTAAGCTTCGGAAAGAAACTGTGCAAAACAGTGTTAGACTCCGACGGGTATGCCCGTTATAGCGGTAATGAGAAGTAAACAAGGTGGTACCACGTGTTGTCCTGACCCGAGAAGGGAGACTCGTCCTTGTACAGAATTTTCTGTATAAAGACGAGTTTTTTGTTTATATAAAAAAATGGAAGAAGAAAAAAATACAAAATCTGAGATTACCCTAAGAGAGGAAAAAATACTGGAATTTTGGAAAGAACACAAAATTTTTGAAAAATCTCTGAAAAAGCCATCTCCAAATGGCGAGTTTGTTTTCTATGATGGACCAGTTACAGCAAACTCTGCACCAGTTTTACACACGATGGAACCTTTTGCTTTCAAAGATATCATTCCACGTTACAAAACGATGCGTGGTTTTCATGTGGCTCGCAAAGGCGGTTGGGATACACACGGACTTCCGGTGGAGCTGCAAATAGAAAAAAAACTTGGATTCAAATCAAAAAAAGATATAGAGGACTACGGTATTGAGCAGTTTAACAAATTATGCAAAGACAGTGTGTGGGAGCATATTGATCTATGGAAAAATTTTACCAGCCGAATGGGCTATTGGGCAGACCAGGAGCATCCATATGTGACATATGATAATTCATATATTGAATCTGTTTGGAATATCGTTAAAATAATCAACGACAAAAAACTTTTATACAAAGATTACAAAGTTTTGCCGTGGTGTCCACGTTGTGGAACAGCTCTGTCTTCTCACGAGTTAGCGCAAGGATATGAGCAAGACAAAGATCTTGCAGTCTTTGTCAAATTTCCAATTTCCAATTTCCAATTTCCAAAAGATGCAAAAACTTTTCTGCTTGCTTGGACAACGACACCATGGACTCTTCCGGGGAATGTTGCTTTAGCTGTCGGGGAAGATATTGATTATGTAAAAATAAAATTTAAAGATGAATTTTTGATCTTGGCCAAATCTTGTTTAAGTATCGTAGAAAGTGAATACGAAATTGTAGAAGAAATGAAAGGAAGTCAGCTTGTTGGATTAACATATGAACCACTATACAATTTTCTCTCGGAAAAGTTTAAGAATAAAAATCCAGAGGCGTTTGAAAAGTCATACAAAGTGTACGCAGCGGATTTTGTAAATACAGAAGAGGGCACAGGAATTGTTCATACTGCAGTTATGTATGGACAGGATGACTTTGTGCTGGGAACAAAAGTAGGCTTGCCAAAGTATCATTTGGTAAAAGAAGACGGCCATTTTTTGGATGAGATGCAACTCCTTTCAGGAGATCATAAACTAGATCTCTCCAACAGATTCGTAAAAGACGAGGAAGTTGCAGTGGATATCATAAAAGATTTGGCACATCGAGGGCTTTTGTTTAAAAAAGAAAAATATGAGCACTCATATCCACATTGCTGGAGATGTAAAACCTCACTTATCTATTATGCTCGCGATTCTTGGTATATAAAAATGTCATCTTTACGAGAGGAATTGGTCAAAGAAAATGAAGGAATTCATTGGGAGCCGGAGTATATAAAAGAAGGTCGTTTTGGCGAGTGGTTGCGAGAAATCAAGGACTGGGCAATATCACGTGAGCGATATTGGGGAACTCCACTGCCCGTATGGAGACGGGCAGTGACGCAGACAGACGCAGACTTGACGCAGACAAACGCGGACGAATACATTGTGGTTGGGTCAATCGATGAATTAAAAAAGTACACTAAAAAATCCGGAAATAAATACTTTGTCATGCGTCACGGAGAAGCGATCGATAATGTAAAGAACATCCTTGATCCCAAGGGCGATCCCGACAATCACCTGACTGAAACAGGCAAGAAAGAGATAATTTCCGCATCGAAAGAACTAAAACAAAAAAACATAGACATTATAATTACTTCGCCGTTTCTGCGCACTCGAGAGACTGCAGAAGTTGTCAGGTGCGAACTGAATTTACATGAGAGCACTGTTATAGTCGATGAGCGTCTACATGAATTCAATGAATCTGGTGTAGAACTCGTGCGTAAGCGGATGGGCAAATTTATCTTCGAGACAGAAAATCGCTATACCGGGAAAAATATTCTCATTATTTCTCACGGCAATCCTTTATGGGTTCTACATAAAATCGTCACTTGGCAACCGAGCAACGATTTTGTAGAACAGGAAATGTTGCATACAGCAGAAGTCCGAGAGATACCTTTCACCCTTATGCCTCACAATGAAAATTATGAGCTGGATTTGCATAGGCCGTTTATTGACCAGGTGGAACTTGTAGATGAAAATGGAGAACCTCTTACACGTGTCAAAGAAGTAATGGACGTCTGGTTTGACTCCGGAGCTATGCCGTTTGCTCAAGCACATTATCCCTTTGAAACTACAGATAAAGATTTACTCTATCCGGCGGATTATATTGCTGAAGCTATTGACCAGACACGTGGTTGGTTTTATACACTCCACGCCATTGGTGTTTTAATGGGTAAAGGCAAGGCGTATAAAAATGTTATTTGCCTCGGGCATATTTTAGATGAAAAAGGTAAAAAAATGTCTAAATCTCTCGGCAACATTGTTGAGCCAGAGATAATGCTTGAGAAATACGGTGCGGACGCGCTCCGCCTCTGGATGTACTCGGTAAATCAGCCAGGGGATTCAAAAAACTTTGATGAAAAAACAGTGGACGAAATTGTTAAAAAAGTTTTTAATCCTGCCGAAAATATTTTAGCTTTCTATGATTTATATAAGGATGAAACTTTTGTGCCAAGCGACAAGAGTCAAAATATTTTGGATAGATGGATTATCGTTCGACTCTACGAAATGGTCTCTTGTGGTACCAAATCACTTGATCAGTATAAAATTTTCGAAGCAGCGCGGGTGATTCGCGAATTCGTGAATGACTTTTCCACATGGTATATCCGTCGTTCCCGCGAAAGATTTAAATCGGAGAATGTAGAAGAGAGAAAAGAAGCTCTACAGACAACACGTTTTGTATTTTTGGAACTGGTCAAATATATGGCGCCATTCACACCTTTCTTTGCAGAGAATAGCTACCTACGGTTGAAAATGGACTCGGACCTAGAGAGTGTGCATTTGTGTAATTGGCCAAATACCCAAAAGGTAGAGCATACTCTTATACAAGACATGCAAAAAGTCCGTCAGGTTGTCACTTCAGCTCTTGAGCTTCGTCAGAAATTTGGATATAAAGTTCGCCAGCCACTCACATCACTTACCATACCAAATGACTTTACGCAGGAACTCCTGGATGTGATTGCCGACGAAGTCAATGTTAAAGAGGTAAAAATCGCAGAAGGGGAAATCAAATTGGATACAAATCTGACAGATGAACTTATTGAAGAAGGTAAGGTGCGTGACGCTATTCGTGCTATCCAAGAATGGCGAAAAGAAAAAAAAATCAAGCCGGGAGAAGTAACGCAGTATTCCATGCCGGAATCGGAAAAAGAATTTTTCATAAAACACGCCGAAGAAATCAAAAAAGCAACTAATATAGAATTTTAAATTTTAATTTATAAATTTTAAATCAAATTCAATTTTTAAAACTTAAAATTTTAAATTTAAAATTATTTGTATGTTATATCACATCTATACAACGGACGGGATTATCTTGAAACGCTCTCCGTTTGGCGAGGCAAATGTACTATTGTATGTTTTGACAAAAGATTTAGGACTTGTCATGGCTTCTGCCCAATCAGCTCGTCTTTCAAAATCAAAGTTGCGTCATGGTTTGCAAGAGTATAGTCATGTCTTGGCATCGTTTGTCAAAGGCAAGAATGGTTGGAAATTGACCAATGTTTCCGAGAAAGGGAGTTTCTTTTTTGATTTACCAAGGCCATACACCAGAGTGTTGGCCCAAATTGTTTTTATTTTGATTAAAATGATGCCGGGGGAGCATCCTCATCCGGAAATTTTTCAGACTGTCCGCTCCGGTTTTGAATTTCTAAAAAATCTTCCTGAAATTGAAGTCAAAAATTTTGAAATTCTCTTGGTTTTGCGGATTCTCCACGAACTGGGCTATGTAGCTCAAAGTTCCAATACAGAAACATTTTTGAATGATTTAAACACATGGAGTAATGAATTTTTAGAAAAAATCTCCGAAAAAAAGCAGGCACTGGTGGAAATAATAAATAAAGCTATGAAAGAGAGCCAACTATAAGAGGATTTTTTGGATTTATTGTTTGATGTACAAATCATCGGCAATCTGTTGTTTTTGTGTTTTTTTCGTCCACTATGGTATACTTGAGGTATACTCAATGTTGTATTTACTAGTCATGCGATACAACAGATTAGAGAAAGAAAGCTCTCGAAGATACTCGTTACCTTTTCAGTTAAAAATTCTACTGTTATAAAGCGACAAGTAGACGGACGGTATCGACACATGAAGCTTTTTAAAGAAAGACAGAAGACATTTCTTCTCGTTGCTATTGTAGAGAAATCAGTAAGAGAGTTATCCGTTGTCACTGTTTTTAAGACATCTAAAATAAAAAAATATCTATGAAATTTTCATACAATAAAAAAATAGACGCTCTTTACATACGGTTCAATGACAAACCTATTATTGAGAGCGATCAAGTTTCAGATAGTATAATCATTGATTATGACAAAAATGGACGTATCATCGCTTTGGAAATCCTAGATGCTTCAAAAAAGATGGCGAAAGATATCTACTCGAATTTTTTAAAAAAGAATCTTCCAATAAATCTGGAATTAGTTTCTCGATAAACAAAACCATCAAAGAGAGCCATGCATAAGGCTACTTTTTAGAACCTTGACTTTTATATATCATATGGTGTATAATAGAAAGGTAAAAAGTTCTTTAAAATTGCGAAAAAACAATCAGTTTGCCACAGTGGAAAACGCCTTATTTGTAGGACTTTCTCCGCTGTGGCAAAACTAAAACGGTTAGCCCAACAGTAAAAGTAAACAAAGCAACGAGTTCGTAAGAACATGTTGCAAAGAAAGGAAACCAGTCATGTCTGACAAGTTGACTCTTGACGTTGTTCAAGCCGCTGAAATCAAGTACGGGGCCGAGAGAAACGGCGCGACAAACGCCGATCTTAAAGCCCTATCTTCTGGAGATATGTTTGCTCTGATTCTTCCTATCCTTCGCGGATATGGACGGGTTGTGGTCGATATCCTCCAGAAAATTGGTGAGACAAATTTTCCTGGCGCAAAGAAATTTGTCGCCAAAGAAAATTTCAAGCTAAAGAAGGACGGAGGAATCTGTTCTTACCTCGGCTCAAACTTCACGGCGTGGTTTATGGGCAAAGTCGAGGACGATGTCGCACCGTCGACCCTCACCTACGCAAAACTAACGAAGAATTCCAAGGACGATGCCATCGTGGCGTCCTTGGGAGGAGAGGACAAAGCAAAGACGTCCTTGGTAGAGATTTTCCATCGAATATCTCTCCAACCTAACGGCGAAACGGGTTCGCTGCTCACCTCCGGATGGGCAAACATCTTCTATGTTGAAGATGTCAATGGGGTCCTTCGTACCGTGCTCGTGCACTGGAGCGGCGGCGGTTGGGGTGTCGATGCCATTCCCGTTGTCAGCCCGGTCGACTGGGGCGCTGACCGTCTGGTGTTCTCTCGCAATCCCTTGGGCACTCAGGCAGTTTAATTCTGACCCTGTTTGATCCTTGGACCCTTGGACACTTTGACTCTTTGAAATTTTTGGAGCAATCCGAAAATTTCAAAGAGTCATTTTCATATCTAGATGTCTGTTATACTTATCTCGGAACTATGTGTCACGCGACAGTTACGGCTTTTGCGTCATAGTTTCAAAATATTTTTCTCGAGAATTATGTCGGGTATGCCTTGTATAAGAGTGGGGAAAATATTTTTCAAAAAATAACAATAATTGGTACATAAAACTGGTGGACTTTTAGGTCCCAAATAAAATTCAACAGTTCATTTTTTGAATTATGGTGTCATGGATGGTTTTTTGTACGATAACGCTGGTGCTTCGTACCGTGAACGTGAACTGGAACGACGACGGTTGGAATGTCGATGCCAATCCCGTTGACAACCCGAACGACTGGAACGCTGACAATCTGGTGTTCTCTCGAAACTGTTGTTTTTCTCTCGCTCCACTACGGAATGAGAGTTTTTTGTTTCTCTAGCAAACCCTTTCGCCATGAACCAAGCTGTTGCCCGATGTTTTCAAATTCTCCGGAAATAACTGCGTATTTTTCTGTTGGTATCAGTTTGCTTTCCCACGCCAGTTGCATGAAGAATTTGAGATTATCAAGCTTTGCTATGCTTCGTGAAAGCATCAATATTTTTTGCTCTTGTGCCAGATAGACAGAAGCAAATGTCAGTTCCAGTAGGTCAAGAAATGATTGTTCAATCTTTTGTCCGATGCCAAATCGCTCTACTTTTGGAAAATCTCTATGAATAGGAAGCCACAGACGATATGCTTCTTTTTCTTTGAGGAGCACCTTGGGTGCTTCTCGGGGGGGGGGTAATGGTACTATTATTTGTATGAGTCATGGATATAAAGATATCATATCTTTGGAAAATCTATATGAAGCATGGCAAGAGTTTGTCCGTGGCAAGAAACAGAAACGAGATGTGATGGAATTTTCCATGCACTTATCTCTTAATATTTTCAATCTCCACCAAGACCTGAAAGCCAAAACATATACACACGGCGGATACCACGCATTCAACATATCCGACCCAAAGCCGAGAAACATTCACAAAGCAACAGTACGAGACAGACTGCTTCATCACGCCATCTACAGGGTTTTGTATCCGCACTTTGATACAAAGTTTGTCCATGATTCGTACTCATGTCGTTTGTACAAAGGAACACACAGAGCCCTTAAGCGTTTAGGGCAATTTGGTAGAAAAGTTTCCAAAAATAATACAAAAACAGTCTGGATTCTGAAATGTGATGTCAGGAAGTTCTTTGCTTCAATTGACCAAAAGATTTTAGTTGAAATACTGCAGATACATATTAAAGATAAAAACATACTCTGGCTTCTTGGAGAAGTTATATCAAGTTTTCACACAGAACTTGCTAAAGGACTGCCTCTGGGTAATCTAACATCCCAACTTTTAGTTAATGTTTACATGGACTGGTTTGACCAGTGGATGAAACATAGACTCCGAGCCAAATACTATATCCGCTATGCCGATGATTTTGTTGTTATGAGCAGAGATAAGTCAGAACTTGAAAATATCTTGATACAAATACGATTTTTCCTGAAAGAAAACTTGTCTCTTGACCTGCATCAGAACAAAGTTTTCATCACTACTCTCGCTTCTGGAGTTGATTTTCTCGGCTGGGTACATTTTCCGCATCACAGAGTGTTACGGACCGTTACGAAAAGAAGAATGCTGAAAAATTTAAAAGATAACTTAAGCAAAGAAACAAAAACATCATACAAAGGAATGCTAACATGGGGAAATGCATACAAAATCATGAATATGATATAATAGTTGTAAATTAAAATTCGTTTCAATCATATCTTTTTTGGAGACTCTCGGACTGCGACGGCAGGAGAGTGAGCAAAATTTCTAGCAAGAAATTTATGCGTGCTCCACAAAAGATATGTTGAAAAAGAATTTAAAATTTACATCAAATTTATGAATTTTGAAAAAAGCAGTATAGAACGGCTGAAGCGGACGCTTTATTCACGTGATGAAAAGGTGGTGCCAAAGGAGAAGCGAAGTCATGTGGAAGGAGAAGAGCCACAGGTTCCGCCGAATTGGGGGGAAAAGCCATCTTTTGATATGCCACTGCAGATTCCTGCGCCTAATAATTCTTTTTTTAATAAATTTCTTGTTGGAAGTCTGGTTTTTTTTGGACTATCTCTCTCTGTCGCTCTGTTTATCTTTTTTGGTGGTTTCAATACAATTTCTTCCAATAATGTGGATGTGGAAATTGTCGCTCCAACTTCCGTCTCTTCGGGGGAGGAACTTTTGACCAGTGTTTCTGTTGTGAATGGAAATCAAACTGATCTTGAAGAAGTAATTCTTTTTATAAACTATCCGGAAGGAGCGCAGCAAATTGATGTCACTGGCAAAAAACTTTCTAGACAGAAAATAGAGCTTGGTACAGTGGGCAAAGGGCAGTTTAAAGAGCACACCTTCCGGGCCGTTCTTTTTGGAGAGAAAGATGCTGTCAAGTCATTTGTTTTTCGGGTTGAGTATAAAGTTAAGGGCTCAAACGCCACATTTTCAAAAGAAAAAACATACGATATCTTTATTGGTTCATCACCGATATTTTTAAATGTAAAATATCCTGCGGAAATAAATTCTGGAGAGAAGCTTTCCTTGTTCATAGAGATCACTTCAAATTCAATTGTGCCGATAAAAAATATGCTGATTAAAGTGGAATATCCATACGGATTTACATATAAAGATTCAAACATAGAGCCATTTCGTGACAACTCAATATGGAACATGGGCGACTTAAAGAATGGAGACAAAAAAACTCTTGTTATCAGCGGTACTTTGGTGGGTCAAAATATGGAAGACAGGTCATTTAGAATATTAGCTGGAATGCAGACAACGGACGCCTCAAAAGATTTTGATACGGCTTTGGCCACAGCAGAGGCAACTGTTGGTATTCGTAAATCATTTTTTGACCTGCGTCTCCATTCTTCAAACGGTGAAGTACTTACTACTGCTCAATCTGTACCTATGGCAATACAATGGCAGAATACATTACCTGATAAAATTACAAATGCTCACATAACTGTTACCATGTCTGGCAATGTATTTGACAGAGCTTCGGTTTTAGCTGGAGAAGGCCTCTACAGTTCCCTTGACAGCACTATTGTATGGGATAAAAATACAACGGATAGTTTGAAAGATATCTCACCCGGCGAAGAAAGTCAGGTTCTGTTTTCTTTTGCTCCTTTTTCAAATCCTACACAAGTCAGGTCAATAAAAAATCCTTACTTGGAAGCTCGTGTAGTTATGACAGGAGAGAGGTCTGGTACGGAAACGGCTACCATATCTTCATCTGCCAATATTACAATCAAAATATCATCTGCACTTTCTATCATTTCACAATCTCATCGTGACAGTGGTCCTTTTGGGAATACTGGGCCTATTCCTCCTCGGGCGGATAAAGAATCTACCTATACCGTAACTTGGGTACTCTCAAATACCGTTAATGATTTGAAAGCTGTGATAGTTTCGGCCACCCTGCCACCCTCTGTAGTCTGGAAAGAAGAGCATTCTCCGGCGGGGGAGAAAATAATTTATAATCCAGATACACGAGTCATTTCTTGGAATGCTGGTAATGTTTCCTCTGGTGTTGGTTTTGCATATGCTCCGAGAATGGTCTCCTTCAAGGTCGGTATCACCCCGAATATAACTGAGGTTGGAGTAGTTCCAAAACTTTTATCAGAAACCAGCGCAATAGCTACGGACACATATGCGGAAATATCTCTTACTGCTAGTGCACAACCAGTCACTACGCATTATTCTGATACGTCGTTTAGGAGTGGCAATGATATTGTTGTTAAATAATGTGAATTGGTCTAACATAGCTTTATGACTGAAAAAACTCAAGACTTGATGGAAAAAATAGTCTCGCTTTGCAAAAGGCGAGGTTTTGTATATCCGAGTTTTGATATATATGGCGGACTATCAGGTTTGTTTGATTATGGACCACATGGACTGGCTTTAAAAAATAATATTACACAAATGTGGTGGAAGCAATTTGTGACTGATAGAGAAGATATGTATGGCATTGATTCAACCATAACAACTAAAAAGGAAGTTTTGCAGGCAAGTGGTCACGCTCGCGGGTTTGCCGATATGCTCTCTGAATGTGAAAAATGCAAACGCCGTTTCCGTGCCGATCATTTATCAGACAGACAAAAATGTCCAGAATGTGGAGGAAAGCTCGGTGAAGCGCGACAGTTTTACATGATGCTCGAAACGCATCTTGGTGCAGCTGAAGATGAGGCTTCACTTGCTTATTTACGTCCAGAAACAGCACAAGGAATTTTTACTAATTTAAAAAATATAATAGATTCATTTCACCCGGATTTACCTTTTGGTATCGCACAGATTGGAAAAGTATTCAGAAATGAAATTGCTCCACGAGATTTTTTGTTTCGCGTTCGTGAGTTGGAACAAATGGAAGTCGAGTATTTTATAAAACAAGAAGATTGGAAACACGCATTTGAGATGTGGCAAAAAGAAATACATAGATTTATAGAGTTCGTTGGAATTGATGCAAAAAAAGTTCATGAACTTGAAGTGGCAGACGATGATCGCGCGCATTATTCAAAACGCACAGTGGATTTTGAATTTGAATTCCCTTTCGGCCTCAAGGAATTATATGGACTTGCATATCGCACTGATTATGATTTAAAAAACCACACAACAGCATCAACCGTAGACCTTTCGTATTTTGATGAAGAAACCAAAGAAAAAATCACACCGCATGTTATAGAACCGTCACTTGGAGTTGGTCGCACTATTCTAGCTGTTCTGTTAAGTGCATACACCGAAGATGAGCTTGGTGGAGAGAATAGGATATATCTCAAACTTTCTCCAAAGGTAGCTCCGGTTAAAGTGGCGGTTTTTCCGTTACTCAAAAACAAACCGGAGTTGGTAGAAAAAGCTCGAGAGATTTACAAGATTTTGAAAAAAGAATTTGGCGCAGTGGTTTTTGATGACAACGGCAACATAGGCAAGCGTTATCGCAGGCAAGATGAGATAGGCACGGTATGGTGCGTGACGGTAGACTTTGAAACAATTGAACAGGACACTGGTGTAACTGTCCGTGATCGTGACACAGGCATACAAAAAAGAATGCAAATCACGGAACTTGTAGATTATATAAAATCTCAAATATGATTCGGTTTAGTAAACACGCCTTACTCAAATTAGAACAAAGGAAAATAGGCAAGAATTTTGTGTTTGCAACTTTGGAAAAACCAGACTATACTACTGGAAGTCTTGGGGGCAGAGCAGTCGTTTTCAAGAAATTCAAGACTCTTTATATGAAAGTCATTTTCAGAAGAAAATCAGATATTACGATAGTTATAACCCAATACTGGGTCAAAAAAATACAAATATGAAAATATCATACGACAAAGAAACAGATGCTCTCAATATAGTTTTCAAAGAGGGCAGAGTAAGCAAGACTTTGGAAATGGCGCCGGAGGTTATTTTGGATGTGGATATCAAAAACAGACCTCTTTATTTGGAGATTATCGGTTTGAAGGAAAAATTTGGCAAAAAAGTGACAGATAAGATATCCGTAAAAAATTTTAATTTTATCAATTCTAAAAAAGTTATTGCTTGATGAACTTTAAAAAGAAAACATTAAAAAATGGTCTGCGTATGGTCGTGGTGCCGATAAAGGATGCGCCATCTGTCACGGTGATGTCTATGGTTGAGGCCGGTTCTGAATATGAAACAAAGGAAAAAAATGGAATCTCCCATTTTCTTGAGCATATGTTTTTCAAGGGAACAAAAAATAGACCGAAGTCCATTGACATTTCCAAAGAATTTGATGGTATGGGTGCCGAGCATAACGCTTTTACTTCAAACGAAGTGACGGCTTTCTACGGAAAGTCAGCGCCGAAAAATTTTGAAAAAATCTTAGATATTATTTCCGATATGTATTTGAATCCGACTTTTCCAGAAGCCGATATTGAAAAAGAAAAAGGGGTCATAATTGAGGAAATAAATATGTATGAGGACTTGCCGCAGAGAGTGGTTCATGAGATTTTTGGAGAATTGTTGCATGGAGATACTCCTTATGGTTGGACTGTTTTGGGCCCAAGAGAAAATATTAGAGCAATGAAAAGAGAAGATTTTTTGAATTATAGAAAAGCCCATTATGTGACAGAAAAAACAATGATAGTGGTAGCCGGAGATGTAAATGCAGAAGATGCTTTCAAAAAAATAGAAAATAAGTTCAAAAATATTTCTTCTGGAAACGTTCTAAATAAAAAGAAATTTACTGAAAAACAAAATAAACCAGAATTGAAAATCAAATACAAAGAAACTGACCAGAGCCATTTGGTTATTGGTGTTAGGACTTTTGACTTGCACGACAAGAGAATGCCGACACTCAAAGTTCTCTCCGCCATTTTGGGCGGAGGTATGAGCTCTAGGTTATTTCAAAGAATGAGAGAAGAACTCGGTATTTGTTACTACGTTCGTTCAAGTATAAATGATTCTTCAAACCACGGAGATTTTACTATTTCTGCCGGAGTGAACAAGAAGCGTTTGGATGTAGCCGTCAAAGGCATTTTGGAAGAAATAAAAACATTAAGAGATAAGGAGATAGCGAGGGCAGAGTTAAAAAAAGCCAAAGACTATTTAATCGGTAGAATGTATCTCAACCTTGAATCATCAGATTCTTTGGCTAGTTTTTATGGTTTTCAGGAAATTACCAGGTCAAAAATCAAAACTCCAAAAGAAATAGAGAAAGAAATAGAAGCCATAACGGCGGGTGATGTCAAAAATCTGGCCAAGCAAATTTTCATAAATAAAAATCTAAATATGGCAATTGTCGGCAATATAAAAAATAAGAGTCCACTTTCAAAAATCTTCCATTTCTAACCTACTAGTGTTATTATGCCCTTATGGAACACAAACAGGAAACTTTTTATATAAGTACTGGCAGTATTATCAAAACGATAGTAGTCATCCTCCTTTTTGGAGTATTGTTTTTACTCCGCGACCTTGTTCTTGTACTGCTTATGTCTATTGTTGTTGCTTCGGCTATTGAGCCCGCTACACAATGGCTCTGTAGGCGCAGAATTCCTCGTTTGTTTTCTGTCATTTTAATTTACCTCATTATCATTGCCTGTATCGTTGGCGTTGTATTTTTGCTACTACTTCCTCTTCTCTCCGAATCAAGTGATTTTTTGAAAAATTTTCCTACCTATTTCAATGCCAGCACCGTTCTCTCCAATATTACTTCTAATCAATTTCTATCATCACAGCCAATTGTGGCAGGGTTAAAAGATGGTGTAGGATTAGAAGAATTAATAGGGGAAATCAATACTGCTATATCTAACATTTCTTCAAATGCATTTGGCACTATCGCCAAAGTTTTTGGAGGGATACTTAGCTTTTTGTTAATGGCTGTTCTTTCTTTCTATCTGGCTGTAGAGGAAGACGGAGTTGGCAAGTTTTTGAAAGCCATTACTCCTATAAAACATGAAAAATACATAGTGGCTCTCTGGAAGCGTTCTCAAAGAAAAATAGGTCTTTGGATGCAAGGTCAGCTTGTTTTGGCTATCATCATTGGCATGCTTGTTTATCTCGGTCTTTTGATAATAGGAGTTCCAAATGCTCTTCTTTTGGCTACTTTGGCCGCCGCTTTTGAAATTATTCCTCTATTTGGCCCTATTTTGGCTTCTATACCAGCGATTTTGATTTCCTTTGCTAGCGGAGGATTTCCACTTGCTTTTTTGGTTTTGGGTTTGTATGTCATTATTCATCAGTTTGAAAATCAGTTGATATATCCTCTGGTGGTTAAAAAGGTGGTCGGGGTTTCACCGATAGTATCTATTGTTGCTTTGGTCGCCGGATGGCAATTGGCTGGATTTCTAGGCATTGTTTTGTCAGTGCCCATTGCAACAGTATTTATTGAGTTTTTTGACGATTTTGAAAAAGATAAAATTGAAAGTCAGAAAAATAATGGATAAAAAGTTTTATATTACAACTCCGATATTTTATCCCAATAGCAATTTGCATATGGGACATGCATATGTGGTAACTATATGCGATATTTTAGCTAGGTCAGCTAAATTGCAAGGAAAAGATGTTTATTTTCTCACTGGTTCGGATGAAAATACCGGAAAAATACTAAAAACAGTTGCAGAAAGAAATCAAAGCGTAGATTTTTATCTTAAAGAACTCTCACAGAATTTTAAAGATTTATATGCTTCACTTGATATTTCCTATGACCAATTTATTCAAACAAGCGACAAAGAGAAACATTGGCCCGGAGCGGTGGCTCTGTGGAATAAGTTGGTAGAGGCAGGGGATATTTACAAATCAAAATATGTTGGTCTGTATTGTGTCGGTTGCGAAACATTTTATACTGAAAAAGATTTAATAGACGGTAAATGTCGGATACACCTAACTGCGCCAGAACAAATTGAGGAGGAGAATTATTTTTTCAAACTTTCAAAATATACAGAGCAAATAAAAAATAAAATTCAAAATGGCGAGCTTGAAATCATTCCCACAAGTCGGAAAAATGAAATACTAGCCCTGCTTGAACGAGGATTAGAAGATGTCAGTTTCAGTCGTCCAATAAAAAATGTTCCTCACGGTATTCCAGTTCCAAATGACCCAGAGCAAGTGATATATGTTTGGTGTGATGCTTTGGTTAATTATATTTCAGCCTTAGGATATGGGCTGGAAGATGATGCGCTTTTTCAAAAGTTTTGGCCGGCAGATGTGCATGTCATAGGCAAGGATATTTTACGTTTCCACTCCGCTATTTGGCCTGCGATGCTTCTATCTGCAAAGCTTGCTTTGCCTAAATCCATTTTGGTTCATGGCATGATTAATTCCGGAGGCCATAAAATGTCAAAGTCTCTAGGTAATGTTCTTGACCCGAAGGAACTTATTTTAAAATACGGCAAAGATGCGGTGCGGTATTATCTTGCCCGCGAAGTTTCCACATTTGAAGACAGTGATATGACTATAGAAAAGTTCAAAGAGGCCTACAATGCAAATCTGGCAAATGGTTTGGGTAATCTTGTTTCGCGTATAATGAAAATGGCAGAAGATAATCTGGATAGTCCTATCCACATACATGATTCAGAAGCCGATATATCACTATACTTTGAATTGCTAAACAATTTTGAAATTGGCAAAGCCTGCGATTATATTTGGCTTCAGATAGGAGTTTTGGACCAGTACATCCAAGAGAGTCAGCCCTTCAAAGTAGTCAAAGTAGATAAAGAGGTTGGTCAAAAAATGATAGCTGGATTGGTAACAAAACTTTATTTTGTAGCCATGATGCTTGATTCGATTTTACCCGATTCTGCAGAAAAAATAAAAACTCTGATTAAAAAAAATAAAGCCCCAGAGACCCCATTATTTATTCGCAAGGATTGATTCTACTTTATAACTTTACAAACTTTATAACTTTTACATGTTTGATTATTTTGATATTCACTCCCATCTGTATTTTCCGGATTTTGACGCGGATAGGGTTGATGAGATAGAAAAATTAAAAGAAAATAAAATTGCCGCGATTACCGTTGGCACTGATTTGCAATCTAGTCAGAAAGCAATTGCTCTTGCCGATGCGCGCAATAATCTCTTTGCCACAGTCGGTCAGCATCCTGGAGAGGTTACGACAGATAGCAAAATAGACGATATATCGTCTATTTTTGAGAAATTGGCAGAAAATAAAAAAGTAGTGGCCGTAGGGGAGTGCGGACTGGACTATTTCAGAATGGATAAAAATGATACAGAATTAAAAAATATTCAAAAAAGAATTTTTGAAAAACACATTGAGTTAGCGTTAAAACTGGATAAGCCACTTATGCTTCATATCCGTCCGCAAAAAGGGACAATGGACGCATATCATGACGCGCTGGAAATCTTGGAAAACTACGGAGGCAACAACTACGGAGGCAACGCCTCCGTAAGAGAACTTCACCGAGGCGAGGCCTCGGTGAAGTTGCGGGGGAATGCACACTTTTTCGTCGGAGATCTGGATGTACTGCAGCGATTTCTGGCTCTCGGCTTTACCATCTCTTTTACCGGAGTGATTACATTTACTCATGACTACGATGAAGTAATACGGCAGGTGCCACTTGAAATGATAATGTCCGAAACAGACGCACCTCTTGTCGCACCCGTACCGTATCGCGGAAAGCGCAACTCACCCCTATATGTTCCAGAAGTGGTCAAAAAAATCGTAGAGCTACGAGGTGAGGACTTTGAAGTTGTCCGAAAACAAATGGTGGAGAATGCTCTTCGTGTCTTTAGTATATCCAGTTAAGGGTCTGTTTGCATACTGTTCTTACTTGTGCTACGCTCTAGTGCATGGAAAATCAGATTTATGAGATATCATATTTACTTTTGCCATCGATTTCGGCAGAGCAGATTTCAGTTGCTGTAGCAAAATTAAAAGATATTATTGTATCTCAAAATGGGACGGCTATTTCTGACGAAAATCCAGTGTTAATTGATTTGGCATATTCTATGACGAAAGTCGTGGGAACAACCCGTCACAAGACTGATTCGGGTTACTTTGGCTGGGTCAAGTTTGAGGTGGGAGCAGAGGGGATTTCTGGAATAAAGAAAGCTTTGGATGGAAACGATATAATCCTTCGTTATCTTATCATTAAAACCGTTCGCGAGAACACCCTTCTTCATGGTAAAATGAAACTGAAATCTGAAGAAAGAGTCAAAACCTTACCCACTGTTTTGGAAGACGAAGTTATTGTGGATGTTCCTGTACCTGAAAAAGAGATAATAATGGAAGACCTGGATAAGAGTATAGATGATCTGGTTATTGTTTAACCATGTATCCGGTAGTAGAAAATGGCATTGAATAAATTCATAATATAGTTATAATATGCGTAAGTCGACATTATCCAAATATAATTTAAAAGTGACATTCCGTTCGTAGAACGATGCCATTTTTCACTACCGGATGTATCTAAACAAAGCCATTCTCATAGGAAATCTTACTCGCGACCCAGAAATCAAAGCTATTCCCTCTGGTACAAAGGTCGCTACTTTCGGTATTGCTACAAATAGAGTGTGGAAGGATAAAAACGGGGTCAAGCAGGAGAATGTGGACTTTCACAATATCGTTGTTTTTGGTAGGCAGGCGGAAATTGTCGGACAATATATGAAAAAAGGCAGTTCTATATTGATTGAAGGTCGGATACAAACACGGAGTTGGGATGATGCGGCGGGAGTGAAGAAATATCGTACAGAAATAGTGGCAGACCGCATCCAGTTTGGACCGCGACCTGCTGGAGGAGGTGGTTATAGTGCGCCGGCTCCGGCAGAAGAAGATAATAAAAAAGCTTTGGATACTATAGAATATCCGGAGGAGGAGATTAACCCCGATGACATCCCATTTTAATAGAAGTAAGAGTAACGAGATACGAGTAACGAAGAATGCAAATTCGTAACTCGGTTCTCGTAACTCGTAACTCTACTTATATGAAACAATGTTACTTTACTGAAAATCATATCAAATACATAGACCACAAGGATGTGGATATTTTGAAGAAATTTCTCAATCCTCACGCCCGCATGGTATCTCGCAAGAAAACAGGCGTGACAGCAAAGAGTCAACGTAACCTAGCAACTGCCGTCAAACGAGCCCGCTTTATGGGACTACTCCCGTTTGTCTCTCGTTAACCCTCTATAACACCATTTGATTTTATCATATTTTTCTATACACTTATTACTTCCTATAGGAAGTAATAAGTGTATAACGAATATTTAATTTTCTCTTCACAATCATATGGATAAATCCATACGCTATCTTGAAGTCTGTAAAATCCAATAGTGGATAATGTTTGACGAACTTTATCTCGCGCAGGTCTTCTAGTTTCAGGTATATCAAATATAAGCATACGCCATCTGCCGTCCCACCTCTTTGGTTTATCCATTTTCCAACCTTTCATTTCTAAAAGTTCTAGCTCGGTTTCTCCATTCTTTGTTAACTCTAAAAAACCATTTTTATATTGTAATAAACCATTTTTAACTAAACGATCTTTTGATGCAAACATTATTTCTTTTTGTCTTTTTCCTGAAACTATTCCTAATGATTTTAGATATTTAATTGAATTTGGGGCGATAGCGGCGACTGTCAAAAGGCCAGCCACTTTTACTGTAGCCAGGATAGCTTTTTTTAATATCTTTATTTCTCCTTCTTTTTCTGTATTTTTCTTCAATAATACCCATATTAATTCAGTATATAACATACATTATTTTTGTACTATAGTACAAAAATAATGTATGTTACTATTCTTCTAATAACAAGGAAGATAACAATAAAAAGTTTCTAAACAAAAGAGTTTCTAAAAGTTGTTGCCTCCAACACGCTCGGTGTATTCGCCAGTTTCGCTATTAATGCGGATTATTTCTCCTTCTTTTATAAACATGGGTACTTGGAGAGTTGCTCCAGTTTCTACTGTCACTACTTTTGTACCGCCTTGAGCGGTATTGCCTTTGACTGCTGGGTGAGCTTCAGTAACTTTCAAGTCAATTTTGATTGGGATTTTCATTCCAATAACTTTTTCGTTAAATGACAACGCTTGGACAATTGAATCCTTTTTTATAAATTTGCTTTGGATGCCAATAAAGTTTTCGTCAATTTTAAATCGCTTGCTCTGGTCCTCGGCTTCGCAGAACCAAAACTCACCGCGATTTTGATACAAAAACTTCACATCTCGCGAATCAATTTCTGCTTCCTCCACTTTTTCCGAAACGTGAAAAGAGCGCTCTGTCACTTTGCCAGTAATCAAATTTTTCAATTTGGTCGCATTGACCGGTTTTCTCTGTTGCTTTCTGAAAACATGTGCATCAATAACCTCCCACGGCTCTCCATCAAGGACAATATATTTTCGTAGAGTTATTTCTGAATAGTCTAGCATGCTCATAGTAGGGAAAATATAGCTTAAAATAAGGTAAAAATCTACTTGACAAATATACTAATTAGGTATATGATTAAAGGTGGAGGTCAACGAATGATGCATACTAAGAAGTCTCACTTGGGATTGTGGTTTTTTGTTCTCGCCTTGCTCTTCGGCACAATATTTATTGTTGTCGGTGAACAGATCGAGAATATCGCTAGCCACCAATATCCTTGGAGTACGGCGATGCTTTGTATCTATGTGGTTGTCGGTTCGAAGGTTGCGGCCATTGGGGCGCTCATCATCGGAGGCATGATTGATGATGTACTCTATTGGCGTAATCCGTATCGATTACACACATAACCGATCGTGCAAAACCAGCTCGATCGATTTTGCTTTTTCAAAAAATAACCTGAAAAAGAATTCTGAATTACCACCAGTATACTGGTGGTAATTGGAAAAGAGAATTTTGATAATTATAATTTGGTAGTGAAAGTTAATATTTATTGTTTATATAAGATTCTAGCATATGCTAGAATCTTATATACTAGAAAAGTTTGAGTTTCTGAAAAGGTTTTGAGGAGAAAGAGATTTGTGTTTTATAATTATTCACCAGACTCCGATGAAGACTCACCACCGCTTGCTACAACAGAACCGCCGTTTTTGGAGAGGCCGGCGCGGATTTCTTTCAATATGCTATCGGCGATTTTTTTGTTGGCTTTGTCTTTCAGAAACTGACGTGTGGCATCGTAGCCACGACCGAGTTTTTCATTTCCATAGGCATAGCTTGTGCCGGACTTTTGAATAATGCCCATTTTCTCGCCGAGAGCGATAAGTTCGCCTTCGCGAGAAATGCCTTCGTTGTACATTAGGTCAAATTCTGTTTGCTTGAAAGGTGCAGCTACTTTATTTTTTACAACTTTCACTCTGATGCGCCCTCCCATTATTTCTTCTCCTTTTTTAATTTGGGCAATTCTCCTGATATCTATGCGAACGCTTGTGTAAAATTTCAGAGCTTTTCCACCGGGAGTTGTTTCCGGATTGCCAAACATCACACCTATCTGCATGCGAATTTGATTTATAAAAATAACAAGAGTTTTTGACTTGGCTACGATAGCGGTTAGTTTGCGGAGAGCTTGGGACATTAGCCGAGCTTGCTTGCCGACATGGTGCGCGCCCATATCGCCCTCTATTTCGTCTCTAGGTGTCAGCGCCGCAACGGAGTCAATGACAATAACGTCTATTTTGCCGGACCGGACGAGGGATTCAACTATTTCCAAGGCCTGCTCGCCATTGTCAGGTTGAGAAATTAGTAATTGGTCTATTTTGACACCGAGCCGCTGTGAATATTCCGGGTCCATGGCGTGCTCGGCGTCTATGAAAGCGCAAATGCCACCTTTCTTTTGGGCTTCTGCGATGACGTGAAGTGAAAGGGTTGTCTTGCCAGATGATTCTGGCCCAAAAATTTCTACAATTCTTCCGCGAGGCAGTCCGCCCACACCAAGAGCAGAGTCCAGCCCGATTGAACCTGTGGAGATGGCGTTTATATCCACATGCGGTTTCTCCCCAAGCATCATAATGGCGTCATCACCGAACTTGGTTTTTATTTCTCGCAGTGTATTTTCTATATTAACTGTGCCAATTTCGCCCTTGGGTTCTTTCGGTGTTTTTTTCTTTTGCATAAATTTATCGATACCAATATACGAATTTATGCGAATAAAACGAATAGGTGCATTTTATTCGTATCATTCGTATGCAATTCGTATATTAGTATCGCGTTAATATTCTTTTAATATAATCTCCAATCTTTTCTCCACATACTTCTTAAACTTATCCGTTGCATCCAGTTTAATTATATTATAGCCCGGAGATATGAGCAATTTCTCTTTGAAGTAGCCGTCCTTATCGGTGAAAATTTTTCTGCCATTTAAGTTGAGATAGGCGATATTTCTAGTTCGACCATCAATTTCAATCATGGTTTGGTTGTAGACGGCGCCGTTTTGGGGTGTGTAAATGTCTATAACAGGTCCTTGGATTAACTTCCATCCCTGAAAAAAAGAGTAAATAACTATGATTAGGCCAAAAAGTGAGATGGTGGAAACTCGGAAAATAGATAGGGCGTTACGGTTCATTCGGGTTTATTGGACGGCTCAATACCAGGTTCAATTTCGGCACTGGGGTGGACTTCTCTGGCTTTTGCTCCAGAGCCGGGACCGATGACAGAGCGTTCCTCTAGCATATCTATCAGCCGAGCGGCCCGAGCATAGCCAATACCGAGTTTGCGTTGTAAATATGATGTTGAAGCTTTACCAGCCTGTAGCACAGTCTGCTTGGCTTCTTCGTAAAGGTCATCATCTTCTATTTCTTTTTCATCTAATGTTGCTTCAAAAATATTATTTTTTGCAGTTTCTCCTGTGAGATTTATTTCACTTGGTATTTCATTTGCATAACTATCCACCAGATATTTGACCACGGCTTTTGTTTCATTTTCGGAAATATAGGCGGATTGGATGCGTTGTGGTTGGGACATATCTCCGGAAAGATAAAGCATATCGCCTGCTCCAAGAAGCTTTTCTGCGCCACTGCCATCCAAAATAGTGCGCGAATCTATTTGAGACGACACTTGGAGGGCCAGTCGTGACGGAATGTTTGCTTTAATAAGTCCGGTAATTATATTGACACTGGGCCTTTGAGTGGAAAGGATAAGATGGATGCCGACTGCCCGTGACATCTGGGCTAGTCGGACAATGGCCGATTCCAGCTCACGTGGGTAAGCTTGCATTATATCCGCCAGCTCGTCTATGATAATGACAATGTACGGCATCGTTTCTGTCGTAGCTAGGCCTCGGCTGTCTATGGAAGCTGAGTTTTTTTTATGTGCGCTTTTCAAAATAGGCTCCAAGACGTTTTTGTGATACGAGGCGATGTTTTGGAGTGATTCTGCTTGCAGGATATCATAGCGCCTATCCATTTCTTTTGCCGCCCATTTCAAAGCCAAAATAGCTTTTTTGGCATCTGTAATAACTGGGGTCAAGAGGTGGGGGATTTTATTATATAAAGTCAGCTCCACCCGTTTGGGGTCCACCATGATGAACTTCAGATTATTAGGGGAGTTGCGATATAGAAATGAAGTAATAATAGCGTGAATAGTGACCGACTTTCCAGAGCCGGTAGCCCCGGCGATAAGAAGGTGCGGAGATTTTGCCAAGTTGGCAAAGAAAGTCACTCCGGATATTCCTTTACCAAGACACATGAGGAGTGGCTTGTCGGAATCTTGAAATTCCGGAGAGGCCAAAATAGTACCGAGTCCGACGGTGGTCTTGGTGCTGTTCGGGATTTCGATACCAACAAGGGATTTGCCTGGTATCGGGGCTTCAATGCGGATAGGGTGTGCGGCCAAAGCTAAAGCCAAGTCGTTCTGCAAACCAACGATGCGGGAAAGCTTGACCCCTTCAGCTGGTTTCAATGCATAACGAGTGATGGAAGGTCCGATAGATATTTCGTCCATTTCCACATTGATACCAAAGTTTAGAAGTGTCCGTTTTATGATATTTGAATTGGCTTTGATATCTCCGACGCCCGGCTTGCCACGGTCTTCTAGAAGGAGTGATAGTGGTGGCGGAACAAATTCTTTGCCGTTCCAAAGCAAAGGACTTATACCAAACTCATCTTTCTTCTCCATCAAATCATTTTTGCCAGGAGAAATTTTGTCTGTTCCGACTTCCCTACCAGCATCTTTTTGTGACTCTTCTGTCAAAGCGCTTGCGTTTGCAATAATTAACTCTGGCTCCGGAACATTTTCCTCTCCGAGATCTTTCTTTCTAAATAAAGCTGAAAAGAGAGAAAGAATGGGGGAAAATGATAAAGGAGCGTCAAATATGATAAGTAGAGAAATGATTACAACCGCAACCAGTATGATGATGCTTGCCGGAGTATCAAATAGATTTTGCAGAGGATGCGATATGAATCCTCCGACGATACCGCCTTTTTCAGACAGGACAATATTGGTAAGAGCAAGAGAAGAAAGGAAAAATAATGCTCCGCCGACAGAGTGGGTAAGAGCCAGCTTTTTGTGCAAACTTTTGAAAAATGAAATGCAGAGAATAAAAAATAAAACAGGCAGGAGATAGTACCCTACTCCAAAAAGAATATCGTGAAGTAGATAGTACGCGAGCTCACCCATTCTGCCTCCCTTACCAAAGGCCGAGAGAATAAAGAATACTCCAAGGACAAAAAAGGCAACCGCAACAATGGCTCGAACAGTCTCTTCTTGCAGTCGGCCTTTTCCAATTAGGGAATCATTAGAATCCTTCTTTTTTTCTTTTTTCCAATCCTTCTTATTTTTACTAAACATAATGAATCTATTTTAACAAAGATATGCCCAAATCCCAAGTTTCTAGAACGAATCAGATGAGATAAATTTTGACTCGGATTAAATGTCCTTTAGTGATACAATAAGAGACACTTGACACCATAAAGGACACTATGGTATCATATAAGACATCTTGTTTTTAATAAAGGACATTTTGAGATTATAAAAGACAAAATATGGACGACAAAAAACAAAATCAAGTTGATATAACCGGTAAAAACCTAGAGCCCATCTCATTTTTTGAGAAAGATGGGGATTTTGTATTTACATACAAAAAGACAGAAAAACTGGCAACAGCCCTCTATATGATTACCAATACCTTCTCTCCAGACGAACCAATGAAGTGGACTTTGCGTAAAAAAGTTTCCGACTTATTGTCTTTTATCCTCAATTACAAAGACTTGTCCACTACTAAAACTCTAGTTCTTGAACTGACTTCTTTTCTTGAAATATCCTCTAAGGCAGGAATGATTTCTCCCATGAATTTATCTATACTAAAACAGGAATTTTCCAATCTTCTCTCTAGGATTGATTTTTCTACAGATATTAAAACACTCTTTGAAACTGAAAATAAGCCTTATTTTAAGCCAGAATTACAGAGTATAAGCCGTAGAGTGTCTGATGACAATAAAGATAAGACAGTTGTTCATGATAAAAATATATTAAAAAAATCAAACCGACAAAGCATCATTATTGAGATTTTGAAAAAAAAGAAAGAAGTAATAATTAAGGATATTGTTGAAATAATACGAAATTGTAGCGAGAAAACTATCCAGCGAGAACTCATTTCCCTTATAGAAAACGGAGTGGTGCGAAGAACTGGACAAAGACGTTGGAGTAAGTATTCCTTGACTTTCTAAGCCCTTTTGTGAAATAATGGCTTGGTGGCTCTATTTGTACTTTTTAATGGCTATATATCAATATTGTATGGTCAAAAAGTTAGAGTTATCCACACTAGATTTGGAATGTTGAAAAAGACAATATATAATATATCTTATACATAGTGTTTCTAATACTGTGTACATAAGAGTGTTATAAGTTCTTTGACAAATAGACATATGGATTTCTAAAAAGCATGCTAGAAAATAAACTAGCCATGTTTGTTTTATTGCAGACACACTTGTTCCGTATCATGACGGCACGACAGATATTCAGTACAAATTTTCGCCATCTATACCAGTCCCAGATTTCAAAAATCTGGAGCGGGGTTAGATTAATTATTAAGGTTTCAGTTAATCGTTTATCAATAATTTTTCTCTCAAAATTATTAACATTAAAATTAACAGATAGAGAAAAATTATTAACATTAAAAACATATATATGATAACAAAATCACGAACTGCAAAGTTTTGAGTGGTGGTACTGCTTCAACAGGAGCTGGCTACACATTCAATACAAATTTAACAGTAGGTAGTAAAGGCACAGATGTTATGAATCTTCAAAAGACTCTTAACATGAGCGCTGATACAAAACTAGCAGGCACAGGTGCAGGTTCTCCAGGAATGGAAACATCGACATTTGGTCCAGCTACAAAAGCGGCGGTGATAAAATTCCAAATCAAAAATGGAATCACACCAGCGGTTGGTTATGTTGGTCCTATCACAAGGGCTAAACTTAACACAATGGGAGGAGTGGTAGTCATTCCACCAGTCCCTCCAGTTATACCAGGTCTTCCACAAGGAGGCGCTCTGACAGTAACTGCTAGTACACAACCTGCCAATTCACTAGCGCCACAAAGCGCTTCTAGAGTTCCATTTACAACAGTTACTCTGACAGCAGGCGCAAATGATGTAACTGTAAACTCAATTACAGTACAGCGAGTAGGTCTTGCAGCTAATGCCGTTTTCTCCGGAGTTGTTCTTTTGAAGAGCGACGGTATGCAAATCGGTGTTGCAAAAACACTTAACTCAAGTGACCAGGCAACAGTCGGCGAACCATGGGTTATAAAAGCTGGCACTTCACAGACACTTACAGTTGCAGGTAACATGGCAGCAAGTCTTTCTGGTTATAGTGGACAGGTTGCAGGTCTAAATGTTGTTGCGGTTAACACTTCAGCATCAGTTTCTGGCTCACTTCCTATTTCAGGAGCGCAACACACTATAAACTCTAGTCTTTCTCTCGGTACAGCCACAGTGGCACTTTCTTCTTATGATCCAAACTCAGCCCAGACAAAAGAAATCGGTGTAACCGGTTATAATTTCTCTGGAGTTCGAGTAACAACTGGTTCAGTGGAAGATGTCAAACTTTGGTCAGTACGATTTAATCAGTCAGGTACAGCATCATCAAACGACCTTGCAAATGTAAAGGTTTTCGTAGGTGGTACTGCATATGACACGGTTGTTTCATCTGACGGTAAGTATTATTCTGCAGTATTCCCAAGTGGAATTCTTATTGCAAAAGGTTCATCAGAAGATGTTTACATCAAAGGTGACCTTGTAGGCACAAATTCCGCAGCTAGAACAGTCCAGTTTGACTTGTACAAAAATACAGACCTATACTTGTCAGGTACGACATATGGTTACGGTATTATTGTTACAGCTTCTGGAAACTGTAACGCTACAGCTTCAACAGCTACAACCGCTTCTGAGTTTATTAACTCAGCCACAGCAGCTTGTACTGGTACTGTAGGTTCACCATTCTTTAGTGCTTCTACTATCACAGTAGCAGCAGGTTCAGTAACATCCATCAGCAAGGCCAATTCAGTAGCCGCTGGAAATGTTGCTGTAAATGTTTCTGGTCAAGTACTTGGCGGGTTCACTACAGACATAAAGGGTGAACCAATATCTGTTCAGGAAATGATTTTTGCTATCGCAACCACGGGCACATGGACAAGTAGCGGTGTTCTAACCAATGTTTCTATCGTTAGGTGCCCCTCAAGGTGGTACTATTATTCTTTCATCCACACCTTCATCACAGTGGTCAACCGTCAGAGGAGTAACAACTGGTGATACCATCAGTTTGTCTTCAAACGGCGCGTTTACTATGAACACAATGACAGTTAGAGCTGCAGCGTTAGCAATTAGCGCTTCAACACAGCCAACTGCTCGAGGTATCATTGCTGGTGCTCAAGGATTTGAGTTCGCTCGAATCACTCTTGACGCTGGTGGGTCAGGTGAGAATGTTAGATTTGGAGCTATTCCTTTGACTTACAACGGAACACCACAGACATTCGGAGCAGAAGAATCAAAGATGACTTCATGTCAGCTTTTTGACACAGCAAATCCAACAGTGGCTTTGAACACGGGTTCAAACACAGTCAATCCTTCAACTTCTACAGCAACTTCTACAGCACTTCAGCAAACATTCACATTAGACCAACAGTTTACAGTTCCATCAGGAACAGTGAAAACACTTTCATTAAAGTGTAACCTGTCATCTACTGCTGATACAGCATCGCAAATACGATGGGGTGTTCTAAGCACGAACTCTATGTCTGTTTCAGGTGCATCAGGTTCTGATGTTACAGAAGTTATCACAACGGGAGTTGGTCAAACTATGACAGTTTCTACTTCTGGTTCATACACTGTTACAAATGATACATCTCTTCTCTACACTACAGCGCAAGCTGGAGCAACAGGTGTAACACTTGCTAAATTCCGATTTACAGCAGGAGCTAACGAAGCTGTTGATTTGAAACAGATTGCCCTTCTACTCGGCAACTCTTCTGCTTCAAGTACACCAGCAGACTTAGTGGGACAAAGCGTATCGATATGGAATGGGGCAACACAGATAGGTACCGCTAACTTTGGTGGTTCCGCTGCAAGACACGCTACATCCACAGCGCTAACACCAGCACCACGAGTTGAAGCCGGTGAATCAATAGTTCTTACCATCAAAGGTAATCTATCAGCTCAAGGTATAAATGAAGGTACACCAGGTGCGCTTCTATCTGTAAGTTACAACGGTGCTAACAGTGGAATAAATGGTAACTATGCTACAGGAGTTTCCTCACAAGTAACCATTTCTGGAGGAACATCTAGCGAAGTTACATCAAACGGTCTCCGAATCTTCAGGACACTTCCTTCAATTGCTGTAACAAGCACTGGTGGAACATTGGGTGCTGGACTTGACTTATACAAGTTCGTAGTCACTAACCCAAACAGCCGAGATGTCGTATTCCACAAGTTCACAATGTCCATTGCTACTTCAGGTGGAGCTACAAATGCTTTCATTCTCTACGGAGATGGAATTGCCTTTAACTCTTCAACCTCTACAACAGCATCGGAGACATTCATTGAACTTGTCTCGACACAAACTTCACAGGCACAAATCGTTCCTGCTAATGGCTCAAAGACTTACATCTTGAAGGCCACAACTGCAGTGGACACAGCGTCAGTTTCAGAGTCCATAAACTTGGCTCTTCTAGCTGACACCTCGTATGTCGCTGACATCAATACTTTGATGGCTACGGTAGTACAAGTTGAACTTGGCGCCGGTAACACAGATAACGTTATCTGGTCGCCGTTCTCAACTACAACTCCAGTGGCTACTGCGGATACACAGTCTAATCTAGACTGGACAAACGGATACGGTATGCCTGGATTCCCATCCAACGCCGCCTTCCCAGTTCAGGTTTGGACACGTGCTAACTAGCCGCTTGTGCCCAGCCCCAGTTTAAAAACTGGAGCTGGAGGTTAACAAAAAACACCCTTCGGGGTGTTTTTTGTATGTCCCAATTTTTCCCACAGTAATCTGTGGATGAAAAATTGAGGAGTGATCCTCACCTATTCCTTAGCAACATACGTTAGAATCTTGCTATAGCAAGATTCTAACGTATGTGAGTAAAATTATGTTATTAAGGAATAGGTGTTGAGTTATCCACAGTAATTTAATGTCTATAATTAAAATTCTAAAAATGTTATATAGTTATATGATTGATATGGTTCATATTTTAGTGAACTTTTAAAAGTTAATTTTTAAAAAATTAAATGAATAAAAATACATGGATAATAATTGTTATTGGAGTAGTAGTGGCTTTTGGTGGTTGGTATTTTGGCTATGACCAAGGGTACGAATCAGCTATAGCCGATATCAAGGCCCAGCAAGAAGAAGCCGGAAACCTTGCGGCAGAAGCGGCATCCGATGAGGCCAATCCTTTCAAAGTGGCAAATCCTTTGCAAGGAGTTGAAGCTAACCCATTTGAAAAAGCCAAGAAAACTTTAAATCCGTTTGATTAAAACCCTAA
>Ga0075923_122_pt1 | contig 14175 bp, 10 predicted proteins | sample RifGroA2_FD_67903 | JGI IMG/M metagenome (GOLD analysis project Ga0075923, IMG submission 67903) | Parcubacteria bacterium GW2011_GWA2_40_14
GGCATTGTCGGTTTACCCAATGTGGGAAAATCCACACTTTTTAACGTATTAACGAAAAAAAGTGTGCCGGCAGAGAATTATCCGTTTTGTACTATTGACCCATCTGTCGGTATTGTCCCTGTGCCAGATGAGCGTCTGTGGAAACTCTCGGAAATGTCAAAGTCAAAGAAAACTATTCCTGCCATAGTTGAATTTGTGGATATAGCAGGTTTAGTCAAAGGGGCTTCAGAGGGCGCGGGACTTGGTAATAAATTTCTTTCTCATATCCGCGAGGTGGACGCTATAATTGAAGTAGTCAGAATTTTTGAGGATTCAAATATGATACATGTTCATAATCAGATTGACCCACTTTTTGATATAGAAGTGATAAATATGGAGCTTGAACTGGCCAACATAAAAAAACCGACTTTATATGTTCTTAACACATCAGAAGCTGTAGAAAATGTAAAAAAGGATTTTATATCTAATCTTCCCGGCCCATATATAGAGGTTGACCCAATTTTCGGCACTGGACTGGATAACCTTATCAAAGCCGGTTATGACCTATTAAACCTTATCACTTTTTTTACCACGGGTGTTGATGAGACTCGGGCTTGGACTACTGCCCGCGGTTCAACTGCTCCAGAAGCTGGCCGTGCCATCCATAATGACTTTAAAGATAAATTTATCCGCGCGGAAGTTGTGGCATATGGTGATTTATTATCTGCGGGTTCATACGCAAATGCCCGTGAAAAAGGTTTTGTACGAACAGAAGGGAAGGAGTATATAGTTAAAGACGGAGATGTCATTGAATTCAAAATTTAAATGTTACCAGATCTTTGCGATCGCAAAGATCTGGTAACATTTTGTAGAAATTTTGTAAAAGAAAAAACCTACTCACCCATCAGGGCTTTCGGTCTTCAATCGCGGCTTTGGTAAGTGAGTCCATGACTACACCCTGCAAGTTGGTGACTAATGGATCATTACTTTCCTCTGCCAATATCAGAATAAAAGAGCTAGGTACTTTCAGGGTTTTTGCTATCAGTTTTAACTGATCTACTGAAAGGATTGTAAATGTACCTGCCTCAATTCTGTGTTCAAAGAAACCAACTGTTAGTTTTGAATTTCCAATCATCAATTTTGTGTTTTTACAAAACTCTTCTTTGGTCATGCCCCTAATTATACGAATTGTCTGAATAGCTTTTCCGATACCACCGTCTTCGTCCACAGTTCCTCCTTATGGGTTTTTCCTATCTGAAGTAATATCATAGAAGTAACTATATGTAAAATTGTATTAGTATAACGTTTGATATATACTATATTTAATTATATGGAATCAAACACAGAACTATACACTTCTACAGGCTCAGTGCGAGCAAGCGCTAGGGATTTTTTTCTAAATCTAGGGGCAGTGGTTGCTCTTTATACTGTAGTGTTTAGTCTTCTCAACCTTCTTTTTACCATTATTGATAGCGCATATCCGCCTATCACAAATGGCTATGGCTACTATTATGGAAGCCAATCTATCAGCTGGCCAGTGTCCATACTTATTATTTTCTTTCCTATTCTTATTTTACTTATGTGGATTTTGGAAAGGGAATTTACTAAAGAACCAGATAGAAAAAATATACTAATACGAAAATGGCTTTCATATATCACCCTATTTATAGCGGGAGCCACTCTGGCAGGGGACTTGGTGATGGTTCTCTACTATTTTATTGACGGTCAAGCCCTGACCACCGGTTTTCTCCTGAAAGTTCTTTCTGTCCTCGTCGTTTCTGTTTGTGTATTTCTCTATTATATATCTGACATTCGCGACCGACTGACTTCCTTTTCTCGCAAAATCTGGCGAGTAGTTGCTTTTGTAATTGTTGCCGGCTCTATTGTCTGGGGGTTTTCCGTCCTCGGTTCGCCTCATACCCAGCGCCTCTTAAAATACGATGAGCAAAAAATCAACGACCTAATGAACATAAATAGCCAAGTTACAATGCACTATGAATTAAAAGGATTTTTGCCAACAGCACTTTCTGATTTAATTAGTTTGAATAATTATTCTTTTATGCCTGTAGACCAACAGACTGGCAAAGCATACGAATATAAATTACTAGGTCAAAGTGCTAGGGCTTATGAACTCTGTGCAGAATTCAACAAGGCTTCAAATGACAAGGGAAACCAAACTACTGCTATGAAATATCCATATGGAGATGTTTCATGGACACATGGATCTGGTAGATATTGCTTTGAGCGAGCTGTAGATACAAATATGTATCCTAAGTCAGCAAGATAAATGTCAAGGACTCCTTAATGTAGTTTTTGCAAACAAGCCATATTTCAGCTAGGATAAAGAGATGAATGAGTATGACCATTTAAAAATTGAAAAAAAGTGGCAATCTGTTTGGGCAAAAAAGAAGGCTTATAAAACTGGGCAATTTGTTAAATCTGGCAAAGCCAGTGCAGGTAAGAAATACTATGTACTTGATATGTTTCCATACCCGTCTGGTACAGGACTGCATGTCGGGCATCCAAAGGGTTATATCGGCTCCGATATTTTTGCTCGTATGAAACGCATGCAGGGCTTCAATGTCCTTCATCCTATGGGCTACGACGCTTTTGGTCTTCCTGCAGAACAGTACGCATTGGAGCATAATATCAGTCCCAAAAAAGCAGTAGAAGAAAACATAAAGACATTTGAAAAACAACTTTCTATTATAGGGCTTTCATATGACTGGGACAGAATTGAAAAGTCTGGTAACATAGGAAACTCCTATGTAAATGCGGTTACGGATAATACGGAGATTTTTTCCGCCTTAGAGTGGAAATCAAAAACAGAAAAAGAAAAGCAAGATATTTTGATGAAATATCGTCTTGCCTATGAGGGGTATAGCGAAGTCAATTGGTGTCCCGGACTTGGTACAGTTCTGGCAAATGACGAGATATTAGAAGCTCCAAAAGGTCTTGTGTCAGAGAGAGGTGGGTTTCCTGTGGAGAAAAAAATTATGCGTCAGTGGTTTCTGCGTATTACTGCATATGCTGACAGGTTACTTACAGGGCTGGATGGTCTTAATTGGTCAGAACATATAAAAGAAATTCAAAAAAATTGGATAGGAAAATCAGAAGGATTAATTTTTTCTGCAAAAGTAAAAGATACTGACATTACAATCAAAACTTTTTCCACTCATTTTGAAGCCTGTTACGCAGATACTTTTTTTGTAATTGCTCCTGACCACGAACTACTACCAAAACTTCTAGAGGGACTTCCACAAAAAGATGAGGTTTTGAAAAAAGCAAAAGAGATTGTTACAAGACGAAATAGTTTTCCAGAAGGCAAAAATGTAGAAGAGCATAAGGAAATAGATGGAATTTTCACTGGGCGATACGCTATTGACCCGCTTGGAAATGGTAATTTGCCGATTTGGGTAGCTGGTTTTGCTTTAGCTAATTATGGCACTGGAATCGTAAAGTGTTCAGCGCATGACGAGCGCGATTTTGCCTTTGCAAAAAAATACAATATTCCGCTGAAGGAAGTGATTGAACCATTAGTTATAAGGCCGAATGGATTGGAAGATTCAGTAAAACTCGAGACACCTTTTAAGGAAAGAAAGGCCGTTGTAGCTGTCATTAAACATTGGTCGCAAGACAAATATCTGGGAGTGGAGTGGGGAAATACTGGATGGAGAGGTTTTGTTATTGGTGGTATTGAAGAAGAAGAAGATGCAGTTTCTTCAGGATTACGCGAAATAGTAGAAGAAACTGGATATAAAAATCCAAAATTTATAAAATCTCTTGGAGGAATGGTGCATGCTAAGTTCTATCAAACAATAAAAAAAGAAAATCGTTTTGCTCATTTTGAACCGTTGCTTTTCCAGTTAAAAAATGATGAAAGATTGGATATTTCTGGAGAAGAAGAAAAATTACATAAGCTAAGTTGGTTGAGTCCCGCTGAGTTTGAATCATTCATTACAAATCAGGATATGAAGATTATTTGGGACCGTGTCATGGAAAGAGAAAAGCCGATTTTAAATGGAATTTTGAATGAACCATCAGAGTTTAAAGGTAGAGAAGTTTCTACTGTTAGGGAAGAAATAGCTAACTGGCTCGTGGAAAAAGGATTTGCTGTGAGACAAGTTAATTACAAAATGCGAGATGCGGTATTTGCCAGACAGAGATATTGGGGTGAGCCGATACCACTTAGACATGACAAAAATGGAATAATACACGAGTTACTGGAAAAAGATTTGCCACTTATTCTGCCGGAAGTGAAATCATACAGACCGACAGGAACAGGGGAGTCGCCTCTTGCTAATGTCCATGCATGGGTTAAAAAAGGTTTAGAGACCAACACTATGCCTGGATGGGCAGGGTCTTCTTGGTATTTTTTGCGTTACATGGACCCAAAAAACAAAAAAGTTTTCGCTGATAAAAAGACAATAGAGTATTGGAAAAATGTGGATATGTATGTCGGTGGAGCGGAACATGCTACTGGACACCTGCTTTACTCACGTTTCTGGCACAAGATTTTGAAAGATTATGGGTTGACTGTGACAGAAGAGCCATTTCAAGCTCTCCATAATCCTGGCATGATGTTTGGTGCAGATAATCGCAAAATGAGTAAAAGATGGGGAAATGTTGTCAATCCAGATGATGTGGTCAAAACATACGGAGCAGATACTTTCCGTGTCTACGAAATGTTTATGGGTCCGTTTAATGCGTCGCTTCCTTGGAGTATGGACAATATCATCGGCTCCAGACGGTTTTTGGAAAAAGTCTGGAAAGTGTCAAGGGGCATCCTTGACACCAGTCCAAAGATGTCAAGGAGACTCCTTGACACTAATCAAAAATTGGAAATATTACTTCACAAGACCATAAAAAAGGTGACAGAAGATATAGAAAACTTTAATTTTAATACAGCGGTTTCTTCCATGATGATTCTTGTAAATGAATTTGAAAAACAGAAAAAAATAAACAAGAAAGATTGGGAAATGTTTCTCAAAATTCTCTCGCCATTTGCTCCACATATTACGGAAGAGATATGGCACGAGCTTGGACATAAGACACTTCTGGTTACAGAATCATGGCCTAAGCCCGACAAAAATAAAATGAAAGAGAAGGAAGTGAAAATCGCTGTACAAATTAATAGCAAAGTTAGAGCGGAATGTACCGTGGCTCTCAATATGAAGGAAGAAAATATTGTGAACATGGTTAAAATACTTCCCGCTGTGGAGAAATGGCTTTCGGGCAAAGAGATAAAAAAAGTAATTTATATTTCCGGAAAACTTATTAATTTTGTCGTCTAAAAATAGGGATATTGACATCTACTTGACGTGGATTGCATATAATGATACAAATAACTTACATTCATCGAAACCATATTACTAAACATTATTTTAATTATTATGCAGACACCAATCACCTTTAAGCCAAAACAGGTTTGTAGACGCCTTCTTTCTGTTCTAGGCGATAGAGCTCAAGACGTTTTGAGTTGTCGTTTTGGTCTCGGAGTAGATACCAAACGCATGACTTTGGAAGGTATAGGCAAAAAGTACAAAATAACTCGCGAAAGGGTCAGACAAATTGAAAACTACTCTATCGTCAATATCCGCAAGTCAAAAGAATATGTTAGAGAGAAACCAGCTTTTGATGAGTTAAAAAAAGTAATGACTGACTTGGGAACAATTATTTCTGAGGAAGAGCTCTTGAATCACTTGGCAAAAGACAAGTCCACTCAAAACCACATTCACTTTCTTTTGGTTATTGGTGAAGATTTTGTAAAAGAAAAAGAAGACCTTGAATTCAAACACCGCTGGAATGTGGACAAAGAGCTTTCAAAGAAAATTCACAACTCTCTCCGAGAGCTGTATGGCTCGCTCTCCGATGACGAGATACTTTTGGAGTCCGACATGGTGGAAAAATTTTTAGAACAGGTCAAAGATATTTCCGACAAATATAAAAATCAAGAGATTGCAAAACGCTGGTTGACTTTATCCAAATTGATTGGCAAAAACCAGCTAGGCGAATGGGGCAAAGCCAGCTCTTCAAATATAAACGCAAAAGGTATGCGCGACTATGCTTTTCTTGTTATCCGTCGTCACGGCTCGCCAATACACTTTCGGGAAGTGGCCAAGTCCATCACAGAGCTTTTCAAAAAGAAAGCTCATGTGGCTACGACACACAATGAGCTTATAAAAGACCCTCGCTTTGTTCTTGTTGGACGTGGGTTGTATGCCTTGGCTGAATGGGGTTATATGTCTGGTGTAGTTAAAGATGTTATCAAGAAAGTTTTGGAGAAAAATGGTCCACTTGATAGAGAAGAAATTGTAAAAAAAGTTTTAAAAGAGAGATATGTCAAAGAGAACACTATTATGGTTAATCTCCAGAATACAAAATTCTTCAAGAAATCTAAGGATGGAAAGTATAGTGTTGCCTCCTAACTCTTTTGAGTTTATACTTAGGATATGTTTCAATCTAATATCGGACTTCTGACAGATGTAAATTTTTTGTTTGGATTAAGGGTCCTTTTTTACGCCTCATTTGCATTAGTTCCTGCGGTGCTTATTTACATATTGTTTGATATTTGGTTGGAATATAAAAGGGGAGTGTGGATTCAAACGCAGAAGCATATTTTGCTTGAAATAAAAGTGCCCCGCGAGATTTACAAATCACCAAAAGCGGTAGAATTTCTGATGAACGGTTTGTTCAAAAAGGGCGATAAGGAAGCTAATTGGTGGGAGATTTATGTGCTGGGGCAGACACGACCCGTGTCATCACTGGAAATCGTCTCCATCGATGGGCAAGTGCATTTTTTTGTTCGTGTTGTCTTTTGGCTTAAAGAAATTGTAGAAGCTCAAATATATTCACAGTATCCGGGTACGGAAATTTATGAGGTGCCAGACTATACATTACCGGTTTTATACGACAGAGAAAAAATTGGTTTGGTGGGCACGGAATTTCTTCTGACCAAGCCGGATGTTTTTCCTATAAAAACATATGTGGATTATGGTATGGACAAAGACCCGAAAGAGGAGTTTAAAATAGACCCACTAACCCCGTTTATAGAGCATATCGCTTCGTTTGGACGTGGACATCAGTTTTGGTTACAGATTATTATTCGGGCGCACAAGGGAACAAAAAAAGATGCCACAGGTAAGGAATATGATCCGGAATGGAAACATGATGCTGAAAAACAGATTGAGGATATATTAAAAAAAGCTAAAGGTGAAAAAGGTGAGGACGGCAAGTACACCGCTTCTAGATTTTCGACACAGGCCGAACAGGATACCATCACCGCTTTGGACCGAAGTATTTCCAAAAACGGTTTTGATACTGGTATGCGGATTATCTACATAGCCCCAAAAGATATTTTTACCACGAGCAATATAAGCGGCGCGGTTGGCAGTATTATGCATTTTAGTTCTCAGAATCTGAACGGTTTTAAAGCATCTAATTGGACCGGAGGAAAATATACTTTTCCCTGGCAGGACAGAAAAAAGAAAAAGACCACCTTGGAGAAAAAAGAAATGCTTGACGCTTATAAACGCAGAGAATATTTTTTTAAACCCTATAAGAGAAAACATTTTGTTCTCAATACCGAAGAGCTTGCCACTTTGTTCCATTTTCCAGGACAGGTTTCCACAACACCAACGTTTACTAGAATTGAATCTAAAAAAGCCGAAGCTCCGGCAAATTTGCCGATATAATATACCAATATACGAATGATACGAATCTACGAATGGCTAGGAATGAAGAAAAAACCAACTATTTATTTTCTTATTAGTTTTGTTATTTTGTTGGGAATTTATGTTTTTTTTCATATGCCGCCAAAAGAATTTCCTTTGGGACAAATTGTGACTATCAATTCCGGACAATCACTCCAAGCCATTACCAACACTTTGTACGAGGCCCGTATTATTCGTTCACCTTTTGTTTTTCGAACCACGGTTATTATGCTTGGTGGAGAAAAAAACGTTTGGGCAGGGGATTATTTGCTAGACCATAGGGAAGGTCCAGTGGATTTAGCTTATCGATTTGTTTATGGCAAATTTCATCTAGACTCAAGAAAAATTACAATACCTGAAGGTTGGAATATTTTTCAAATCGGAGATTATTTAGAAAAGAGTCTTATTAATTTTGATAAAAAAGAATTTTTAACCATAACAAAAGATAAAGAGGGTTATCTTTTTCCCGATACTTATTTTGTTCCTCCAACTATAAAACCAGAGGGTGTTGTTACTCTGATGAATAATAATTTTAATGAAAAGATTGCCTCCACCCCCAGCATTGCCACTTCTACTTTCAAACTAAAAGACATAATCATAATGGCTTCTTTGGTTGAGCTAGAAGCGCGTACCACAGAGAGCAGAAAAATAATTGCCGGTATATTGTGGAAACGCCTTTCGCTCGGTATGCCACTTCAGGTTGATTCTGTCTTTTTATACATAAATGGCAAAAATACATATGAGCTAACCACTATGGATTTGAAAATTAAATCACCATACAACACATATTTGTATAAAGGTCTGCCCAGAGGACCTATCGGTAATCCTGGTCTGGATGCTCTACAAAGTACTGTCGACCCCACCAAGACAAAATATCTATACTTTCTCTCTAGCCATGATGGTGCTATGCACTACGCCAAAACATTCGAAGAACACAAAAGAAATAGGGAGAAATACCTCAATAGATAACTTCATTTAGTAACACTATAAATCGTAACTTCTTCCAATTTGCCTTTTACGTTGGTTTTTCCGAGGAGTGTTACAGAAAAATTTTCCGTCAGTTTATTTTTTGTACTTTCTCCAATAATTATTTCTGTTTTATATTCTTTGGTAAGTCCTTCAATACGAGAGGCAATGTTGACCGTATCTCCTATAGCTGTGTAGTCAAAACGATGTTCAGAGCCGATATTTCCAACTATGGCTTTGCCAGTGTAAATACCAATGCCGATTTTAATTTCTGGGTCGCCGGATGCAAGAAATTGTATATTAATTTTTTTCAATTCTTCCAACATTTCCAGAGCAGCTTTGACCGCTTTGTCTGCTTGTTTCGGCTCTGGAATGGGTGCTCCCCAAAAGGCCATTATTGCATCGCCTATATATTTATCCAAGACCCCATCGTTTTCAATGATTTTTTTGGTTATGGATGAGAAGTAAGTATTCAAAATACGCACCAACTCGCGCGGAGTGGTTTTTTCGGAGATGCTTGTAAATCCTCGTATGTCAGAAAAGAGCACAGTAATTTCTTTTTCCTCTCCACCGAGCAGGACTGCTTTCGGATTTTTAACTATTTGTTCCAGCACGGAGGGAGAGACATATTTACCAAAAGTTCTTTTCATTTCGCGTTTTTCCTTTTCTGCAATAAAAAATTTATAGAGTGAAAGTGTGATAGTTGTTACAATCCAGGAAAGTTCAATATGTATTAAATTTACAGCGATACCACGTTCAAATAAAATTATTATTGTTACAAGATATAACAATCCAACCAACACGTTTCCACCGACTACGATCAAAAGTCGGTTAGCAAAAATAAAAAACAAAGAAGAAACTATGGAAGCTAGGAGAATCCATGCAGATGTTTCAAAAGTTCCAAGCGGAACGAGTCTGTCGCCAGAGAGAAGTCCTCTAGCAATATTGGCATGGATTTCCACACCGGGCATTGGAGTTCCACGCGAGAGAGGAGTCGGTTTGGAATCGTGCAAGTCTTCGGCAGTTGCTCCAACAAAAACAACTTTTCCTTGCAACTCCTTAGCTATATTTTGATCTTCTAAAAAACGATAAAAAGGAATTCGGCGAATACTTCCTGTTTGGCCGCCGTATACAATACGATTTAACGGTAAGAGATCCTCTTCGTCTGGAATGGGGAGGTTTGTTCTACGTAGTGCCTCATATGCCAGTGTTCTGTAGGAATTGTTTGACTCGATATCTTTTGCCGAAATTGGAAATCGGCGAACCACACTATCACTATCAGAGATAACATTAACCAGACCAAGTGTTGTGTTTTTAGTTTGAAATAATGAGAGAGGCAGAAGTTTTTTCTCTATGTAGGCGATTTTATTATCAATCTGTAAAATAGCAATGGATTTTGGTGGTGCTTTTCCAACACTTTCCAAAAATTTTGCAAATATTTCTCGGGGCCACGGCCACTGGCCGATTTTCTGTATTGAATCATCGTCTATTGCCACTATTACCAGTTCGTCTCTTTCCAGTTTATTTTGAAATAATCGATCTTCTAAAAAATACTCAAGGCCGGTAAAAAGGCCAGAAAAGTAGGATAATGAAATGATTATTCCTATGATAAACGCCAGTATGAGATAGGCGAATCTCTTTAACATAGTTAGTTAATTTTAAATTATTACCCGCCAATTTCCTCTGAAGTATCTGGGACCAATGCTTCTACCTTGATTAGTTCACTTTTGCCCACTTCTTTACTATTTTCAAAACTGGCAACAACGTATCCAACAGATTCGCCTAATTCACTAACTTCGTCCCCAAGTTTGGCAACAAAAACTCCTGGTCTGATTATGTTTCCGATGTCTCCGATAACGTTCCATGTAACAAGCGATGTAATATCACGTTTAGTTGTTTGATTTTCAAGAATTGCTTTAAAGACGATAGTTTCTCCTTCCAATACTAGAGTTAAACCTTTGTCAGTTATGATTCTCATTTCTCCCGAAGTGTTATCCGAAGAGCCACTACTGCCACCAGTTTCTCTCTGTGACATTTCTATTTTTGGCTCTAGTGTATTTCTATTTACTCTAGGAATTTTTGCTTCTAGAGTATCGCTTTTTTCGACTTCAACTTTATTTTTTATTTCTGTTTTTCTCTTGAATTCATCAATTTTTATAACAGGTTTTTTCTGTTCCACACTGTCATCTTTTTCATCCTCGGAGTCTCTCTCTTTCCTGTTAAATATTTTCCGATTTTCCTCTGTTCTTTCTATTATTTCTTCCGCTATATCACCACCCCTCATATTTAATTTAAGTTCCTCAATTTCTAAATCAAACTCTCTATCTTTTTCTTTGGAATCTTGAACCCAGCCATCATTTAATATAGCGGGAGTTGCCTCTCGCACATTATCATTTAGGACTGGTTTGTCCGAGACTCTGGCCTTCTCAACTTCTTTTAGAGTAATTTCTATCACTTTATTTTCTCCAATGACAACTTCACTCAATTTTATTGCTTCTTTTGTGACAGGATCAATTGGCGCCACAGCAATTTTGTTTTCTGAACCAAAAATAAAAGAGATTCCATTTTTGTAGCTCATAGAGAAAGCAGTACCTCGTACTGTCGCCACTGTGTTTCCAGTTTTTACTTCCCAAACAGATTCGGGTGTCGCCAGAGTAATCACTTTGGACCAGACTCGTCCTGTGACCAGGGCGATTTTTACAGCAAGAGAATGATCGTCTTTTTTGAAATGAATCTCGGACACGGTGATAGTTGTAGCTTTATCAAGACGCAAAACAGAACCATCTGGAAAATGAATATGTCCACGGGAAGTAGAGTCAGTTTCTATTGTTGCGCCGATAGTTATTAAATCGCCACTTTTAAGTTCCACTTTTTGTAGAGAGGTTTTATTAAAGATGGGTCCATTTACAACTTCTATCCAAGCTTCTTTTATTTCTGTGGCTTTTATTAGGGGTTGAGTTACCGTTGTTCCATATTTAAAAATGGCATATACGCCGGCAAGAATTACGGCAAGAATTATTGGAATAATGATAAGGCGGGACATTGTGGAAACATTCTAACATATTGGTACTTTTTATGGTATAAAAGCATTATGACTAAAAAGCCGAAGGTTTTTGTAGCAACATACACGAATGAGGGGCTTAAGTTTCAAATGGTTTTAGGTCCTCTGAAGTTTGAACCAAGATCCAAAGGACTACCCAGAATACCAATTACGGCTTTGTAATATCAGATAATACTGACGGAGCAAGAAATTCTTGGATCGCGGATATTGGGATGTTTCTTGTGAGGGAGAGATTGCGGTTGCGGCCATTATCAATGCCGATACAAGACGCGGCAAGGCCATTATGTTTGGGCGCGAAAGACAGATCGCAACTAGGGTCTCCTTTATAGTCAGAGAGCAAGGTTTTTTTCATTATTGTTGTGGCTCTTGACCACGCCAAGTCATCGCGAAATATTTCATTGCCTTCAATCATAACCTTGTTGTTTATAAGATCAAAAACCGTAAATGTCCGCTCCGGTTCACTATTGTTGATACCGGCAAATCTTTTGGTCGATGTAAAAGCAAGAGAAATTAACCTCGGGGTGGCAAGCAGTACCTCTGTTGCAATATTCAAAATATTCGTCTCTCCATTATCTTCCGCCGCTGTGGTTGCGGCGGATATAAAATCGCTTTTAAGCGATTCGACGTGTTGCGCTATTGCTTTATTGATTTCGCTATACAGACCGTAGCTGTTGCCAATAATTATTCTTGGTGAGTTTATGTGCATGGCCATTTTTGGCTTGGATTCTGTAATGGTTATTTCTTGCCATTTTATAATTGGCTGACTAAGAGTGACCGCATCGCTGACCACAATCTCATTATTATCCTGCTTGAGCCAATAAAATAAACCACCTAAAATAGCTATTACTATCATTACAGCCGCAATAATGAAAAATTTTTTAGACATGAGTTTAATCAATAACTTCCACGGTACCAACGTTTTTTAAATCACCCTTGCGCGCTTTAATAAGCGCGTTGTAAATTTCCATCCATCTAGTGGTTTCTGTAATTGTCATGCATCCGGCCGATCTCGCGCCAACATGCAAGTACCTTGCGTTTTCAAAATCTATCGGAAACCAAACTTTTTGTCTGGTTGCTTCGGTGTAGGTATTATTGCTTCCGTGGGGATAATCCGGAATTCCAATATCATATATTCCCTTCTTCCAAGGGGCCTCGGGATAATCTATCGCCTTATACGTCTTTCCCTTGAGCGTAAAAACTTTTTCAGAAATTGAATATTCGGCGCTAACCATCGATTCATGTTTAACATTAGATATCAGATATGAGGAATTGTCATCTTTTAACGGTATTGATAATAATTTATCGCGATATGTTCCTTCAGATGGAATAAAATATTCGCGACCGTTTTTAACAGATGTTGGTCGCACTAGAATATATGCCGGTAATGGGACATGGACACCTTGCTCGTCCTGCGTCACAAGCCAACCATCCTCTGTATCCGGCGTGTACCGTTCAATTTCGCCTATTTGCGCTTCCAGAGTCACCTCAAAAATCGCTGTTCTTTTTCCCCAGAATAATCTGCTCAACAGGGAACGACTTTCTTTGACTTGGACTTCAAAAACAAATTGCTGCAGCTTAGCGACGGTAGTATTAACTTTTATGTTGCCCTTAGTGCTGCTGACATCGTTAAACAACAAATCCTTTTCGATGACAGTAATGAGAACCTCGGCCTGAAATAGTTCTTGATCGGTTTCAAATCTACCCACTTCGCGATTTATATCTGTTGTCGTCCCCGCTTCGATTCTTTTATCAACGCGCAAGAACTTGCCGAGTACCTCAATTTCAACACGAATATCGCGGCCGATGGAATCGTCGCGATATTTTATTTTTGAAAGTTTTATTTGGACAGATTTAAGCATAAGCATTGTTTATTTACATTACATTGTGCTTTTATTATAGCAAGCTTCCACTTCTTATCAATGGAATAACCACGTTTACTGATAAAAAACGGGTCTTCGTAGCCACTTACACGAATGAGGGTTTAAAGATTCAAATGATCGTCGGTCCGCTGAAGTTTGAACCAAGCAAGAGGGGACGGAGATCACAAGTGCCGGTTGCCACGATTTAAACCAAGACCGCCCGAAAGGCGGTTTTTGCCTGCCCGTCCGTAGCTTTAGCGAAGGCGGGTGTTACCCGAATTCACCACTTGTTTGCCCCTGAGACGAACTTTGTGCCGGGGATAAGAGTTTGCCACCTGTTGCGAGACTGACGAGCCGTAAGACCAGATTTGAGAGCTTGGTGCCGATTTTGCATAGTTTGCACGTTGTACTATGCAAAAAGTCCCTTTTTTGTCCACCACAGTGATTCAACTGGACAAAAATGGGTGGTTCTGCAGGCCGATAGGGATAGTGGATAGGGAGCTTTACAGCACATTTCGCGTATGGTACACTAGTGTCATAATCATGAAAAGCAGAAAAAACCTTTTAGAACAGCTTAAATCCTTGCCTCATTTCAGCA
>Ga0075923_117_pt1 | contig 13226 bp, 17 predicted proteins | sample RifGroA2_FD_67903 | JGI IMG/M metagenome (GOLD analysis project Ga0075923, IMG submission 67903) | Parcubacteria bacterium GW2011_GWA2_40_14
TGAGCCACGCGGAGCGTGGAAAATCTTGGCGGGGTTTGGGTTTGGCGGGAATTCAGCCCCAGTGTCGCGCCTTCGGCGCGACCGCATTTCTCGCGCGGATTCTGATTTCGTTTTATTGCGGAACCGGAGAGATTCGAACTCTCGAGACCTTTCGGCCTACGCGCTTTCCAAGCGCGCGCACTCGACCGCTATGCGACGGTTCCAACGAGCTTAAACTTAACATTTTTTATTCTTTTTGTTAATTTCTCATCTCTATTTTTATTAACTTTTATTAATTAATCTTAAACTAATATTTGACTATGTATCCGCGATCGCAAACACTTTGCACAATTTTTCTGCCACTGCTTTAGGCTAATTGGAACTTATGTTTTAAGTCAAACTCGTTATCTATATAATGCGCTTCAACAAGCCTGACATGTTTTTTAATATTATAAAACTCAATAATATATTCCAATTCATTCTTACACTCAAACGGAAAAACGAATACTGATCTTTGCAACTCCATGAAACCCAATCTTTTCAGCTGATATCGGAGTGTATCGCGAATTTTCTTTAACTTTTCCGGAATGTCAAACATGACTATCCTCCACTTTTTATCCCACTTGGTTTTTGAAATAACCATTTCCTCGAAATTATAAGTCATGGCAACTTCTCTTCCCTCTTTAGATAAAATAAAAGTTACTGTTCCATCACCATTACTTCTCTGCTTTATAAGATTGGATTGATACAGATTGGCAATTGAACGGGTAAGAGATCTGCGGTTGATTTTTTTCCATTCGGCCCGTATATTCTTCACTATTTTAAAATAGCCGCCCGGAGATTTGACTAAACTTAAAGCTAAACCTCCGAGTAATAAAAGTAATATTTTTTCTTGTGCTGAACCGTGTTTTATCATTTTTTATATCTTACCATATACCCGCGATCGCGGATACATGGCATAAATTTTGACAAAGTTTATTATTACTTATAGTTTTCTATTTTTTAAAATCTTGTCAGCTTGGCACATTTCATACCAAATACCGCCGACCAAATCATATTTTTGGGCTTCTTCAAAGGTCACCCAGGCAAAATCAATGGTCTCGTTATCCGGGCCATGGTCAATCCTAACTTCGCCCGAAACATACGGCGCCATATAAGAAAAGACCACAACCGGTATGCCATCCGGACGAATAAATGTCATGTCCGTTACAAGTTCCGGTGAACCTATTTTCAAACCGACTTCTTCTTTTATTTCACGGCGCAAGGATTTCTCCAAAACGTCGTACCATAAGTTTGGCCCGTGCTTGCTTGTCTTTGTGTTTATATAATCATCGACAGAAAGTCCTCCGCCGGGAATAGTCCACTTGCCGGGGTGAGAAATTTTATGCAAAGCCCGACGAGTAATGAGATAAGTCAGATTGGGTTTATATATCAAAGTTGTCGTCACAACACGATGAAGTTCTTTATCTGTTATCCGCACACTAACTTTGTCATTATTTTTTATGTTCTGATTAGACATATCACTGTTAGTGTGCGGGTTTATTTCCATCTTTTTATTTTACTCGCCTAACTCTGAATACGCCACAACTTTATTTTTACCTGTTTCCTTTGCCCGATACATCGCTTTGTCGGCGTTTTTGACAAGATGCTCGCATGTCATTTTTAGAGACGCGTGAGCGACGCCGACGCTGACTGTTACTTTCAAATCCGGAAAGGATTCAAATGCGAGAGCTTCAACTTTTTGCCGGATGCTTTCGGCTTTTTGTTTTGCGTCCGCTTCGTTGGCGCCGAGAATCACAGCGACAATCTCCTCGCCTCCCCAACGGGCCACTGTATCGCCTTCCCGCGTGTTCTTTGTTATGGTCTGTGCAATGATGCGCAGTATTCTATCCCCCGCCTCATGTCCGTACATATCATTTTTTTGTTTGAAATTATCAATATCAAAAAAGAGCATGCTCAAGTTTTTAAACCCGAACCACTCGCGGCGTCCGCTATCCGCCGCGGCGTATATCGCGGATAAATAAATATTCAGTTCTTCTTCTAAAAATGTCCGTGTGCGCAGACCTGTCAAGGAGTCATGAATCAAATCGCTTTCCAGCATGCGAATCTGCGTTTCCAGATGAGAAATCGTCTGCAGTAATTTTTGCTCGTCGCTCATAATAGATAGTATACACAATTACCATCTTCCACTACTTCCGCCACCGCCGGAGAAACCCCCGCCAAATCCGCCAAACCCACCTCCTCTGCGACCACCGTCAAAACCTCCGCCACCAATCCACCACGGGTAGTGCCCGCTCATTTTGCTTTTTTGATACGCATTAGATACCAAATAGTCAAATCCCAAACCAAACAGCACAAAGAAAATAAATAATATGATTGAAGGAATAATAGAAACTAGAGCAAAGTACCAGATGAGACCGCCTAGTCCACCGCCCATAACACCTCCCAACCACCACGATTTTGAACGAGCCAGAATTGCTCCAAACCATTGCAATAAAATAAAACCTACTATCAGAATAAACTCAAAATTTATTCCAGGTGCCTGAAAGTTGGAATATCCTTCCGGAACAATATCACTACCACCCAAAGCTTGTATTATTTTATCAATAGCACCATCTATACCGGAAAAATAATCGCCAGCACGAAAAGTGGGAGTGATAATGTCGCTTTGAATGTAGGACGTGCCGATATCAGTTAGACCACCTTCAACACCGTAACCGGTATGTATTCGAGTCTTTCTATCCCCTAACGAAATTAGCAAAAGTACTCCGTTATTTTTATCTATTTTACCTATTCCCCATTTAGTAAAAACTTCTTGAGCAACATTTTCAATCGTATCTCCATCAAGTGAGAAAATGGTAACTACAGAGATTTCATTTGTGGTCTGCTTTTCAAATGCTCGTAGTTTTGTTTCAAGCAGACTGACTTGTTCCACTGAAAGCATTTTCGCATAATCCTGTACAAAGGCATTTGGTTTGGCAGGCACAGTAAAAGCAAGAACTAAGGTCGGCAGTAGTAAAAATAAAGTGAGAAACTTTTTCATAAGATTTAATTACCACCAGTATACTGGTGGTAATTTACTACGATATATCGTAGTAAATTATACTGTTGTTAGGTTAAATTTCTACGAAAACTAAAATTGAACTTGAGGATTGATTTGGTTTCCTGTTGGTATGTCAAAGTATGCTCGCTCTGTCACACCAAACAGTTTTGCAACTATAGATGTAGGAAATGTTTTGACATTTGTGTCAAAAATACGGACGAGGTCGTTGTACTTCATACGCTCAACAGAAATACGATTTTCCGTGCCTTCCAGAGAGACGATAAGGTCACGATATGCCCCAGATGATTGCAACGCTGGATACTGTTCGGCAATAACCAGAAGTCGTCCAAGTCCGGCTTCAAGTTGTGTCGCCGCTTGCGCTTTTGCATTTGCAGTTGTAGCGCCTGAATATCGCGTACGAGCTTCAGCTATTGCCCCAAAAACTTCCTGTTCCTGCTTTGCCACACCTTTGACTGTACTGACAATATTTGGAATAAGGTCAAAGCGTCTCTGATATTGGTTCTCCACCTGCGCCCACTGGGCTGTTATCTGCTCACCACCTCTGACAAATGAATTGTAAGATGAAACACCCCACAAAAGTACAACTACAATAATACCTATAACAATAACCGCCGTCTTATGTCTCTCTAAAAAGTTTTGATTTTCCATCCCGTTTAAAATTAAATTTATAATATACCCATTATAGCACCCACTAACAATTTGCACCCAGGGCTGCGGGTCAGGGGCTCGAACCCCAATTTTCGCCTCCAGAGGGCGACGTGCTACCATTACACCAACCCGCAATAATTTTCCTAGTATATCCTAAACTGAAGTAATTTAATAGCCTGATAAACTTCTGCTTTTCTAGATATTTGAATATTATAATTTGCCTTAGTCCAATGAGGATGGAACCCTAAAACTTTCATTAAACGAAAAACATTTCCCAACATTGATGTATTTTTATTACTAAACATAAACTTGTATGTAGAGGTAGGAAGGTGTACACAAAAACTACCTTCTGCCTCATATAGACCACGTAAATATCGCGCAACATAACCCTTATTGCTTAAAATCCATCGTGGTACGGATATCTTCTTGTTTTTTCTTGGACTAAAAGGAACTCCGAGACGTTGACTTATATGTTTTTGATAGATTCTAATTCTTACACAATTACTCCAACTTGTTTTTGCAACATAGGGAACTTTATTAAAAAATTTTTCAACTAATTTACTGTATCTTTTAATAAACCCTTTGTTTGAAGAATTAGAGAATATAGTCAATTCTTCAGAACGGGGAAACTTACTAATATGACCATCACCTAATACAACACCCATGAGTTCAGCTAAATCACCATTTTTTGTAAATGATGGGTATACAGATCTTATTTTTCCCTCCAATTTCATCTTTTCTCGCCACACCTTAAAATTATCAATTTTTCTTAACTTCATTGTGTCAGAAATCTTTTTAACAGAGAGATTCGTTTCTTTTGTTTGTCCTTTACTCCAGTTACTTGGCATAAGAACATTATATCACATTTTCCTACCATTAGACGATCTGGCAATGACAAAACAATACCGGAAAAATGCTGATTTTACAAGAAAAATATCATACACTTACAATACGCTATAGCGTATTGTAAGTGTATATGAATAATTATGAGAAGATTTTTAAAAACAAAACTATTCAGGAAATAGTGTGCTTTTATTTTTTTCAAGTATTTCCAGAAATTCATTCCAGTATTTTTCTATTACAGGCGAAACTTTTATTTTATCGTTTTTCTTTTCTGTCAGGTGTTCCAGTTTAACATTATATTTTTTCCAGGATTTACCACCATCAAGATAAATGTGAATGACTGGTTGGACTTTATCTAACGCATAGACAAAACGAGATTCTTCATCTTCTTTTGCTTCATATGTTTCAATAGTTTTCCATAAAGTTTGGTGTTCAGAAAATTCCGAACGCATCTGGTTTAACGCGTCTAATTCTCGTTTATGTTTAGAATTGACGTAGTCACTGTCGCTAGAGTAAAAGTAAGTATCACCCGCATATGCCTCAACTAAATCATGGGCAAGACAATACAGCATAACTTTGTGACGATCTAATTTCAGATTTTCAAGAGAAATAATATAATCCGCTAGTATTGCGAGCATATAACTATGCTCAACATCATTTTCTTCCCTATCACTTCCACTTATTGATACTGTACGATTAACACTTCTAAATTTATGAAGAAGTTTTGTGAATTCTAATATTTTTTGAAGATTTGATTTGTTTTTAGGCATATATTATTTTCTCATAATAGACGATATATCGTCTAAATTCTTTTTTCAATATAACCTATTTCTTTTTCAAACATGCTTCTACAAATGCTGTAAAAAGTGGATGTGGATGGAGAGGGCGGGCTTTGAATTCTGGGTGAAACTGGGTACCGAGAAAAAATGGATGGACAGAGCGAGGCAATTCGGCTATTTCCATCAGACGACCATCTGGGGAAGCTCCGGAGAAAATTAGTCCACCTTTTTCTATCTCCTCTACGTGTTCAGGGTTAACCTCATAACGATGGCGATGTCTTTCGGAAATCTTGCTAACACTGGGTGTTAGCAAATGATTGTATGCTTCGTAGGCAATTGTTCCCTCTTTCAGTACTGCCGGATAAGCCCCAAGTCGCATGGTGGCGCCGTAGTTTCCGTTCTCTAAATTTTTCTTCTGTTCCGGCATTATATCTATAACCACATGTGGGCTATGCGGATTTATTTCCGCTGTGTGAGCGCTTTTCCAACCCAAAACATTTCTGCAAAACTCTATAACTGCAAGTTGCATACCATAACAAAGTCCTAAATAAGGAATTTTATTTTTCCTAACATATTCTATGGCCAAAATAACACCTTCTACACCAGTTTCACCAAATCCACCAGGAACTATAATGCCATCAAATTTTCGAAGCTCTGAAACTTTTTTCGGATTTACTTCATATTCTTTTGAGTTAACCCATGTCAGTTTTGTATTTGCATTACTCCAGTATGATGAAAATTTTATAGCTTCAATAACAGAGAGGTAGGCGTCGGCGAGCATAAAATCTCCCGTGTCAAAATACTTGCCGACTACAGCAATCTCCAGTTTATGTTTTGCTTTTGCTCGTTTTTTGACAAACTTTTTCCATTCATCCAGCTCTCCGTTATGAGCTTTTGTACGCATATGAAGTGATTTCATAATAACAGAGCTTAACTTGTCTCTTTCAAAGTTTAGTGGCACATCATATATGCTTATGATATCAGGAGCGGAAATTACATTTTCCACCGGAACACTGCACCAAATAGCCAGTTTTTCTTTTCTCTTTTGGTCCAAAGGAGCTTCACTGCGAGCAATAATAACATCCGGTTGAACACCATAAGAGTTGAGCTGTCTAACAGCGTTTTGTGTCGGACGAGTTTTCATTTCGCCAAGTGTTCCTGGAACCGGAAGATAACTAACCATGATAAACATCACGTTTTGTGGATTTTTTATTTTTAATATTCTTGCCGCTTCTATAAAAAGAATATTTTGATAGTCACCAATAGTGCCCCCTATCTCTATAATAGAAATGTCAGAGCCGTTTATTTCGGCAGCATGTTTAATCCTCCTAGTGATTTCGTCGGTAACATGAGGTATTGCTTCAACAAACTTTCCTTTGTAGCCAAGATTTCTTTCTTTATCAATAACGTGTTTGTAAACCATACCGGAAGTCATATAGTCATCTGGATTTAAGTCCATTTCCAAAAATCTTTCATAGTTACCCATATCCTGGTCTGTCTCAAGTCCTGAATCAAGAACAAATACTTCTCCATGTTCGGTGGGATTCATCGTACCAGCGTCCACATTTAAATAAGGGTCAACTTTTATGGGATTGACCTTGAAACCTTTTGATTGAAGAATCTTTCCGATGGATGATGTTGCAATGCCTTTTCCAACTCCAGACATCACTCCGCCGACAACAAAAATATATTTATGCTGTTTTGCTTTCCCCGCTTTGGCCTTGTCTCTTGATATCTTTTCCATCGGTCTGTATATTTTTAGATGTATATTTAATTATATCTGACTTTCAGATTTTAAGATATTTGCACACAGCAAGATAACTGGATATAGAGCCAATAATAACACCCGAACCAACAATAATAAGGAAAATCTCTCCAAAATGAGAAGTGTAGTAGCTAAATATATTAAAACCAACAAAAAAGCTCTGGGTTGCACCACCAAGCCATATGGTAATTGGATAAAAAATAATAAGGGTCAAAATGGCTGAAATAAAGCCATAAATCGCCCCTGCCACAAAGAATGGTCCGCGGATATACATAGTGGAAGCGCCGACAAGACGCATGACAGAAATTTCTTCGCGAGACATATAGATAACCAAGCGCAGAGTGTTAAAGGTGATGAGAATTGAAATAATAATCATAAAAACAGTCAAAATAAAGCTGAGACGGTTTGCAGAATTAATAATATGACTCAAGCGGTCAATGGCCGCTTTGTTCTGATAGTAGTTAACTTTGTCTATAATACTCTCGCCGTTTGGTGAGAGAGTGCTCTGGTTCTGCAAAAACTCTGCAATGGTTTCGTATTGTGATGGGTCTTTAGCTTTTATATTGAGAGTGGCCCCAAGAGGATTTTCTCCAAGCTCGTCCAAGGCCTGGAGCGTAAACTGGTCATTCTCATGACGCTTTTTAAAATTAGCCAAAGCCAGATCGCGAGATACATAGACAACAGGCAACAAAACTTCCGGGAGTTGTTCAATATTTTTCTTTAACTCCAAAATATCATTTTCGTTTGCAGACCGCACTAAATAAACATTTATATCCACTTTGTCGCGAATCTCCTGCAAGGTAGACGAGAGAATGGCGCCAGAAAAAATAGTTGCCCCAATAACAAAAAGGGTAACCATCATGACCAAAATGGATGAGAGAGAAATAAAACCATTACGCCAAAAGTTAAAGAATCCCGAAGTAATTACTCTTTTTATTTTTATCCATGTCATGATTGATTTATATTAGTCATTATATAACATATCTGCCATTCTTATCATCTCGAATTATTTTACCATTCTCCATAGTAACAACCCGCTTACCGAGAGAATCAATAACCCCTTTGTTGTGAGTAGTCAAAATAACTGTCGTGCCCAAATCATTTATCTTTTTCAAAATCTGGACTATTTCATGGGTGTTCAAGGGGTCAAGGTTCCCCGTCGGCTCGTCAGCAATAATAATATCCGGCTGATTAACTATGGCCCGAGCGATAGCCACTCTCTGTTTTTCCCCGCCGGACAACTCCTTCGGAAAGTTCCAAATCTTTTTGCCTAGGTCAACTAGGTCCAGAACATGCGGTACATCGGCTTCTATTTCTTCGTCACTTCGCCCAGCCGCTTCCATGGCAAAGGCGATGTTTTCATATATGTTTTTGTGAGAGAGCAAGCGAAAATCCTGAAAGACCACTCCAATTTTTCTGCGGAAATGGTTTATCTCTCTTTTATTTAAAGAATGAATGTCAACAGATTCAAAGTAAACCTTGCCACCACTCGGTTTTTCCTCTGCCAAAAACATTTTAAGGAGGGTTGTCTTGCCAGCCCCGGAGTGTCCGACAATAGAAATAAACTCTTTTGGTTCTATGGAAAATGACACATCCTTCAGTGCCACCGAGTTATCCGGATATATTTTGGAAACCTTATCAAAAGAAATCATTGCTACAGTATAACCTATCGGAAAGATTGAGGCAAAACGGTTTATTTAAATAAAGTAGAAGCTCTACCTAAAATTTCATTGACTTCAGAAGTGCTAACTTTGCCTGTTGTTTTTTTTATTCTTTTTTCAATATCAAAAAACCTTATCTGGTCGGCTAGGACAAAAGACTTCCCTTGTGGTCCTTCTACGATCACTTCAAAAAAATAATCTTTGCGTTTGCTAGTCATGGGACAAACAAGTACTAACCCTGAAAATAAATTATATTGGGATGAGGAAATAACCACAGATGGTCTCAAACCAGACTGTTCGTGACCTTTTGTCGGACTAAAATCAATCCATACAATATCTCCTCTCTGTGGAATTGATAACTTTTTTACCATATCTCTTTGCCTCGCGGCTTATCGTCAGGCCACATAGATTTATGCCGATTTTTCTTTGTCATACCTTTTACCATTTGCTCTACAGTATATATGGGACGACTAGAAGTAATAATCATTTTGTCTCCTAGTTGCTCGAAACCAACAACAGCCCCCTCATACCAGCTTAGATTTTTTGCAAATTCATTTGGTATTCGAACCGCCAAACTATTACCCCATTTTTGAATTTTAGTTGTCATGCTTTAAGTATATACAATGTATCTACATAGTCAAGGTTTTGCTAAAAAGCCCTTTATTCCAAGGTATTTTCTGCTTCAATAAATTCATCCAATTCACCATTTAAAACAGCATCAACCTTTGCCGTTTCTACATTTGTTCGATGGTCTTTGACCATTTTATATGGATGGAGGACATAGGAACGTATTTGATTGCCCCATTCTATCTGGGTAGTCTTGGAAATATACATTCCCTTTTCTTGTGATATTCGCTTTTCCTCCAGTGCTTTGTAGATTTTGCCGTACAAAATCTGTAAAGCTTTCTCTTTATTCTGGCCTTGGGAGCGCTCGTTATCAGACTGGGCAGAGAGATTGGTCGGAATATGAACAACGCGCACGGCTGTTTCGCGTTTGTTAACATTTTGTCCACCAGGACCAGATGAGCGCGACAATTCCACTCGTATTTCGCTTTCCGGAATATCAATATCTTTGGCATTTATCTTTTCAAATTTTGGAATGACTTCCACCATGGAAAAAGATGTGTGACGTTTAGCATTTGCATTGAATGGTGAGACGCGAACTAAACGATGAACACCGGATTCATTCTTCAATGTCCCGTATGCAGATTTTCCGGAGATCTCTATCGTCACATTGCGATATCCACCATGGTCATTTTCATTTTGATGCAAAACAGTCACACCAAAACTTTTTTTGGCGCAAAATTTAATATACATATTTAAAAGCATGGTCGAAAAGTCCTCTGCATCATCTCCACCAGCTCCAGAAAAAATAGTCATGACAGCATCACCAGCATCGTATTTACCACTCGTGCCTCCGCTAACAATTTCTGCTTTAAGCTCGGCAATTCTACGAATAATCCTTTGCGCTTTGTTTTTATCACTCCAAAAATCCGCTGCTCCCATTTCGGCTTCCAGTTTTTCCACTTCTTTTTGCAACTCTGCTTTTTTGTATTCCATTTTAGTTATTTAAAACTTTTTGCAGAACTTCCAAAGAAGCTTGGCTAGCAGGAGCATTATAGTTTGGCCTGCCTTCCTGGAAATAGGCATGGCCCGCATTATATTCATAGCTCTCATAGACAATAGTGCTTTTTGCAAATTCTTCTTTGATTTTTTGTCTATCGCTTTCGGGAATGGATTTATCTTGTGTGCCAAAGAAAGATACAACCTGCAAACCACCTTCTCTGCGTTTAGAAATTATATACTCAATCGGTGTTTTATCTTCAATATAGTTTGGCGTATGCGGACCACCTCCGTAAAAAGAAACTACTTTGCAAACTCTGTCCTCTCCTCCGGCAATATATGCAAGTCTCCCACCAAAACAAAAACCAATTACGATGAATTGTGTAATCGCAGGATATACTTCTTTAATTTCTCCCAAAACTTTTTTGAAAAAAGTTACAAAATCATCACCTTTAAAATTTTGCATAAGAGAATGTGCTTTTTCCCTATCTACTTCCGTAAAGTTATTTACTTTGTTTGTAATCAAATAAAAATAGTCCAACATAAAAACAGGTTTCTTGAATGCATCAGCAAATTCTTCAACGCTACGCTTTGAATAGTCTGTCTGACCGTAAATATCCGGTAACATTATGACTGCATCACTTCCACCAAGTTCACTATTTTTATTTGACTCGAATATGTATGGCTGATTCATGATTTAGTTTTGTTTGCGGAGTGTCTTTACGACTTCACTCGAACTTATTTTATCAAAAATTCGTAATGATGGCTAATCTCACGCGCGGAGCGCGTAGTGGCTTGAAATTAAGCCGTACGCTCCACGAAAGCCCCGCCACACTGCCCGAAACGGGCAGTGTGGCGGGGCTAATACAAACTCAGACGGCGCGGGAGGAGGGGTTTAAGGGGAGGAATCCAGCGCCGTCTGCACTCTTGTATAGATTACTGAATTATGGTATGGTTCACGCTAGAAGAAATCCATGGTGGGTTTCTCAAAAACCAGTACCTTCAAAACAGAAAGGAGGTGGAAAGATGAAAAGCCCTTCAAGTGGCCCCAAGAAATTCTCTTGGAAAGTCACAGTGGAGCCGAAGGCTTGCCAGTCAAGCAAGTTTGCAGGCAAGAGCGACCGTTGTGGGTCTGGAAAATGCACCAAGTGCAAGTGACTCCACACCTGGAGGTGTAACGAATATATTCGTTACACCTCTTTTTTCGTAAAAGGAGACATCGCAAAAATGGTTTCAGGTTTCATTTTCATAACTTCTTTCCATGACTTTTCGGGATAAGTCTCACGAAATGATTTAATTATCTTGTATCCAATTGAATAGCCAGTCCACCGTTTATACTTTTTACTTCCAAAAAAGACATCATGATATAAATCATATTTCCTTGAATACAACGATTGTTTTAATGATAAAAGTGCTGATACACATTGCTTTTTATTGAGCGCAGTAGACCATGAAGATGGTTTTTCCCCCCACAACCTCTTCTCTAAAATTTTCAGCGAGGCCTTCAAATACAAGAGTTTCTAAAAGGGTTAATTTCAGAGCTGATTTGTGGTAGTAAAAAAATACTGCGTGACTGAACTCATGGGCGAGAGTTTCTTTCAATGATTGAGAGGAGAACCTTGTTAGGGAAATAAATAGATGAACCGTACTTGCGTATGGAGCAAATCCGTTTACTCCTCCAAATGCTGTATTGTATTTTTCGCCAAGCCAAGGAAAAATAAATACAAAAAGAGAGGATAACGGCAACTGCTCAAGGCATTTTTGTGCAACTAATTGAATAATTTTCTCAATTTTATTTTTGTTACCAGCTAGTAATGGCCTGTATGTATTTATATTTTTACTATTGAAATAGCCCGATAGATGTTTATGTAAATATACTTTCTTAAGATAACCAGCATATCCTACTTTTCTGTTTGGCTGGACATCACGAATAAGGGCATCAACAAATATACCCTTAGTTTTTATAGTAGAGTTTGGGAAACAAAAAAATATTTTTACATCATTAAGTTTAGACATATTCAAATGATAACAAGAAAGAAAAGAGGGCGGAAGCACATGGTTGTGCTTCCGCCATCGTGTTTACGTGAAAGGATGAGGAAATTTTGGCATGTTCCGATACGAGACCGGAACATTACCCATTTCCTTCGCTACTTCATGTATCCGTTCCATACCGCATGGTTCTTCTTGGTAACCAAAACTAATCGGTACCATTCCAGGCACTATAGAGCGAATAATGTGCAACCCACCATTTCCACCGAGTTCTTCAGCAAGATTCAATGAAACTGTAACGAGTGGCCATCCTTTTGTTACAAATCGATCGAGTAGTTCTTGCCATGATTGGGCAACTCGTCTTCCAACACCTTGAAATGCTGTCACTCTCTTGCCTGCAATCAAGAAATCAGCTTTCTGAAAGAACCTTCTCTGCTCGTAAAGCCTCCCATGGTCACTTGGAAATCGAACTTTTGACAGTTCAACTGGTTTAATCGAGCCGTTTGCAAGACAATACAAAACTGACGACTCGATCTCCATGAGAGCATGATCGAGAGCTATCTCGATATCAAAATCAGAACACGCCGCACATGTCGTGAACGCAAGCTCCTCATTTTGAGCAAAGGTGAACACAACGGGAGCAAGATCAAGAGAGTAATCCTTGACCCACACTTCAAACCCACTTTTCCTAAGACCACTGATCCGTTTCTGAATTCCATTGGGCAGAGTTTTTTCGGAAACGGTTGGAAAAGCGAGTTTTGTAAGATAAGCAATCATGAATGCGTCTCGCTCAACGAGCTCGAGAACACCATTTTTGATTGCCTGTTGCTTCTCTGAGTGTAAGGTACCCCATTATTAAGACAGCAATTCCAGGCAATTATTTTAATTTTAACTTGATTGATTTTTTAAAGCAAATTCACGAGGAGACATTTTTA
>Ga0075923_124_pt1 | contig 9355 bp, 13 predicted proteins | sample RifGroA2_FD_67903 | JGI IMG/M metagenome (GOLD analysis project Ga0075923, IMG submission 67903) | Parcubacteria bacterium GW2011_GWA2_40_14
GGTTCGAACTTGGACAACTGGCGGAGCCGGATGGATTCGAACCATCGGTGCCTTTTAAAGGGCACACCTCTTTAGCAAAGAGGCACATTAGACCACTCTGACACGGCTCCAATACGATTAGATTATCATATTAGTGTGCTATGGTAAATGCGAAAACATCGCGGGCGCCGGCAGATAATAGCGTGGTGCGGGCCTCCATGAGGGTACTGCCGGTGGTTACTACGTCATCAATTAAAATTACATATTTTCCTTCCATACGCGGGTCGGCTTCAAAGCATCCAACTAAGTTTTGGACACGTTCTTGTTTTGACTGGCTATGGCTCTGGCTAGGAGTGTCTTTTATTTTAACAAACCATTGTGGGGCATAAAGCAAAATATGGTTTGGGTCATTTTCTAAAACAGCTTTGGCGATTAATTCGCTTTGATTGTAACCGCGCTCTACTCGTCTCTCTTTTGAAATCGGAATTGGTATGAGCAGAAATTTTGCGTCTCCGTCAAAGATAGAAACATCGGATATTATAGCGATTATCTCTTCGTACAGTAACCTGCCGAGATGCGGAAGGGGCAAAGCATTTTCTCTGTATTTCAGTTCCCAGATAACCGCCTGAATACGCTTGTCTTTGTAAGGAAAGAGAGGATGAATCCAACCCATATGCTCTACAGGCGGTCCCTCTGGTATAGTGGAAAAAGTTTTTTCATCCAATTTTTTAACGATGGCAAAATTTGTCCGCGGAGGAAGGATTGTATCAACTAAGAGTCCAAACAAATTTTTTATAGTTTTAAGCATTGATATACTTTATACTGTATACATTATACGTTATACTATTAACACATGCCGAATTTTTTCTCCAATTTGTTCAGCGGTCTATTTAATTCCCAAAGCAAAAGTGTTTTGGGAATAGATATCGGCTCGTCATCCATAAAAATAGTTCAACTGTCGCGGAGGGGTGGCAGAGTGATATTGGAAACATATGGAGAGCTCTCACTTGGTCCATACGCTGGCAAAAGTATTGGGGAAGCCACAAATCTTTCTGCAGAAAAAATTATTGAAGCGGTGCAAAACCTCTTGAAAGAAAAAGAAGTCAACGCTACCACTAGGATTTGCGGAGTTGCCATACCTTTTTCTTCAAGTCTTATCACTGTTATTGAATTGCCAAATCAATCTCTAAAACAGCTGGCAGAAATGATACCGATTGAAGCTCGCAAGTACATTCCCGTGCCTATTTCCGAGGTAGCTTTGGACTGGTATGTTATCCCAAAAGATAGAAATCCGGAATCAGAACCGACTCCAAACACGGACCGAGACGGCAAAATTGTTTTGGAAAAGCAGGAAGTGCTTATTGTGGCTCTGCACAACGACACCATCACTCGCTATCACGATATTGTTACAAAAAGCGCCCTCCAGGCCACATTTTTTGAAATAGAAATTTTCAGCACTATGCGTTCTATTTTGGACCAGGAACTGACCCCTGTTCTTCTGATAGATATGGGAGCGACCTCAACCAAACTTTATATTGTGGAGCGGGGTATTTTGCGTTCATCCCACATGATAAATAGTGGTGGGCAAAATATGACCAATGAACTTTCAAAATCTCTAGGTATCCCGCTTCCAGAGGCCGAAATATTGAAGCGTGAAAAGGGACTTTTAGGCGAGATTAATGGAATAGAGATAAAAAATGTCATCACTGTGACACTTGACTATATTTTCTCCGAAGCAAACCGCACCGTACTGGCTTATCAAAAAAAATACAACAAAAATGTAAGCAAAGTAATCTTAGTTGGGGGAGGAAGCGCCTTGAAAGGGGTGGTGGATGTGGCTAAGGGCTCTTTTCAAACAGAGGTTTTGGGTGGAGACCCTTTTGCAAAAGTGCTCTCGCCGGCATTTCTAGAAAAAGTCTTGCGTGAAACCGGTCCGGAATTTGCAGTTTCTGTCGGCGTGGCTCTTCGTTGTCTGCAAGAGTTGGAATAGTCGCTCCGATCTTTTTCACGAATATCATCGTCTAAAATCCTCAGAGCTTCAATGATTACATATTCTATACACAGTTTAGATAGTTTTTTATTTTGATATGGTGTAAAATCAAGGTAACTGTATGGAGCCGAAATTTCAAACATCGTTCATTCCCAAAAAACCGATTATATCGGAGCCGGGGTCTAGAGTTGCCGTCTCGCACAGCATCAATATTTTCTCTGCTATTGCCACCATTGTTTTTGCGCTGACTATCCTTACCTCGGGAGGAGTTTTCATATACAAAAACATTTTAGAGAGTCAGATTCTTCTCTCCGATAAAAGTTTGAATGCTGCGCGGGAAGCTTTTCATCCAGAGAAAATACAGGAGCTTATTGATGCCGACTCTCGCATCATGGCCACCAAAAGGCTTTTGGAAAAACATGTGGCTGTTTCCGAACTTCTGACACTACTCCAGTCCCTTACGGTCAAAAGGATGCGTTTTACTAGCTTGTCATATATAAATAAAAATACTGGCTTGCCGACGCTTTCTATAGACGGTGAGGCGGCCACATACAATGCTTTGGCCGAACAAAAAGACATTTTTGGTCAAAACGAATTCATCAAAAATCCTCAGTTTTCCAATTTTAGTTTGATGGACAATGGCGCTGTTTCGGTCAAATTTTTTACAACACTTGACCCGAAACTAGTTTCTTACAAAAAATACATAGAGTCTAAATCTGAAATACAAATATGAAAAATTTAGCCCCATTTATCATCATAGCAATATCTCTCGGTATGTATTTTCTCTATGTTAGTCCGACTATGGCAGACATTCGTCTTTTGTCCGCTAAAAAATCAGAATACACCAATGTTCTTTTGAAATCCAAAGAGCTTGGTCAATGATATAAATACCATGGCAAATCGCTATGGCATGAAGGTCACTGATTTCAAAGTTGAAGAATCCAAAGCCGAAGTTCGTAGCGACATTATAAGCCAGAGTAAAGAAGAATTGTACAAAACTATTGCTGTTACGTTTACCACAAGCGGACAATATACCGAATTCATAAGATTTCTACGCGACCTTGAGTCAAGTTTAAGACTTATTGATGTCGGTTTACTTTCCATAACAACAGACAGCGACAAACTCTCGGGAGCCAACTCTCTAAATTACTCAATCCAAATTCATACCTATTCCTTAAGATAATACAGAGATAACATTAAAATATCATGATAATCAACTCAACACAAAAATTACTTATAACAATGACAATACTTCTTGTATTAGGGTTTTTCGGATACGAAATGTTTTGGAAGAGCCCAAAGCCCTTGGCCGAATCCGCAGATTCTTCGGCTGAAATAGTAGGAGAAGATATTCTAATTCTTGTGGAGAAGCAATCGGAGCAGAATAAATCGAGACAAGAGGACAGAGATACGAGAAACGAAGAATTCAAAATCGTAACTCTCTACTCGGTACTCGTAACTCTACTAAAATTATGGATATACTCCAAACACTTGTAAAAAAGGGAATAGTGGAGAAAGGAGGGGTTGCTAAAATTGAGAATGAAATTGAATCTCTCGGCATCTCTCTGGAAGAAGCTCTGATAAAGCGGGGAGTTTCTTTGAGCGCTATTTTGGAGGCCAAAGGAGAGTATTTTGACATACCAACAAAAAATTTGGAAGGAGTGGATATAACTGGAAAAGTCCTTGATTATATTCCGGAAGATTCAGCTATGCATTATAGGTTTGTGCCTATTGGTATTACTGACGGCACTCTTTTTGTGGGGATGGTTGACCCCGATGACATGGAAGCTCATGACGCTTTAAATTTTATTTCTTCCAAGTTGGGCATGCCCTTTAAAATTTTTGTTATTACCGAAACAGACTTTGCCAAAGTTTCCACTTTGTACAAAGGACTTTCCGGCGAAGTTTCCAGGTCTCTTTCAGAATTGGAAACGGAAATCAAGTTGGAATCAGAAGGTAAAGATGGCGAGGAACTTCTTTCCGAATCGGCCAAACCTGAAAATGGAGAACACGAAAAACAACTGGCCGAAGACGCTCCGGTCACAAAAATAGTGGCCACACTTTTACGCTATGCCACAGATGGCAATGCATCGGACATTCACATAGAGCCGGGTCGGGAATCCGTCAAGGTCCGTTTTCGAGTTGATGGGGTGATGAACACAAGTCTTATTTTGCCACTAAAAGTTCACTTGGCTGTCATTGCTCGGATTAAAATTCTCTCTAATATGAGATTGGATGAAAAGCGCAAACCCCAAGACGGCAGGTTTACGGCTAAAATTGAGGGCAGACGGATTGATTTTCGTGTTTCCACTTTTCCAACATATTTTGGCGAGAAAGTGGTCATGCGTCTTCTTGACAAGGAAAAAGGGGTCAAGAAATTAGATGATATTGGTATGAGCAAAAGAAATCTGGAGTTAGTTAAAGCGGCCATAAAAAAGCCCTACGGTCTGATTCTTATTTCTGGGCCGACCGGCTCTGGAAAGACTACCACTTTGTATTCTATGTTGAACGAAGTGGATCGCGAGCATCAAAATGTTCTTTCTCTGGAAGACCCGATAGAATACAACATTGAAGGCATGTCCCAGTCCCAAGTTAAACCAGAAATTGGCTACACCTTCGCTTCGGGTCTTCGCACCACCCTTCGTCAAGATCCGGATGTCATTATGGTTGGAGAAATCAGAGATAAGGAAACTGCTCAACTGGCCATCCAGGCCGCCCTGACTGGACATTTGGTCTTTTCTACCATTCACACCAATTCGGCAACTGGAGTTATCCCTCGGCTTATAGACATGGGAGTTGACCCGTTTCTTATCGCCCCAACTCTCATTTTAGCCATGGCTCAACGTCTGACACTAGGCCTCTGTCCTGGCGCTGGCACCCCTCTTCCTGTGGAGGGCAGTCTCAAATTGATGATAGATAAGCAATTCAGTGATTTGCCCCAGAAGTATATTGACGAGATAGAATTTACGGACAAAGTATACAAGGCAAGCATTACGGCTGATTGTCCCAACGGCACTCGTGGACGAGTGGCCGTGATTGAGGTCATGGAAATGGACAAAGACCTAGAAGCTATTATTTTGAAAAATCCGACAGAAGCAAATATAACCAAGGCGGCCAGAAACAAAGGAATGCTGACCATGAAAGAAGACGCCATTATAAAAGCAATGCATCAACTCGTTCCTTTTGAAGAGGTCAATACACTGTGATACAATAGAATATAGAATCAAGAATTAAGAATATAGAAAAAACTAAATTCTAACTTCTACCGAACCTATGACTGAAATAAATAAACAACTGAAGATACTTCTCATAGACGATGATCGTTTTCTGCTTGATATGTATCTTTTGAAGTTTAAAAAATCTGGTCTAACAATTGATACGTCATCAAACTCGCTTTCGGCCTTAGAGAAAATTCGGGAGAAACATGATTACGATATCGTGCTCTTGGATATTATTATGCCAGGAATGGATGGTTTGGAACTTTTGAAAATCATCCGAAATGAAAAACTTGTGCCAAAGGCCGTTATCATCATGCTGACCAACCAAGCCGATGATTTCCAAAAAGCCAAAGATTTGGCGGTTGACGGCTATATTATAAAAGCCACAACTATTCCGTCAGAAGTGGTGGGTCAGGTTTTGCAAATTTATAATGTTAAGCGCGCGCAATAATGCAAGAAAATAATGACAGCTGATTACAAAAAAGAATTCAAAGATTTAATCGCCACGGTAATTGTTGAAAATGCATCGGATTTGCATCTCTCCGAAGACCGAGAGCCCATTATTCGTGTTTCCAGTTTTCTTATTCCTTTGGTAAAGCATCCCTTGCTTTCGCGCCAGGATATAAAAGCAATTTTAGACGAGCTTCTTGATTCGGCAAAAAAAGAGATTTTTTTGGAAAAAAAAGAAGTGGATTTTGCCTACACCGATACAGTCGGAACGAGGTTTCGTGGAAACGCCTACTTTCACCTTGGCAAAATAAGTATTGCTCTTCGTTTGGTGCGAAAACAGATAAAAACATTTGAGGAACTTGGTTTACCACCCATTTTGGAGACATTTACAAACAAACAACAAGGATTTTTTCTTGTTGTTGGTCCTACCGGTCAGGGTAAAAGTACGACCTTGGCCACCATGATAGAAAACATTAACCAGCACCGTATGGAGCACATTATCACTATTGAAGACCCGATTGAATTTATTTTTGAATCCAAAAAATCCATCATTGACCAGCGAGAAATATTGCAGGATACTCCAGATTTTCATACCGCTCTCCACGGCATGTTTCGTCAGGATGTGGATGTTATGATGATAGGAGAAATGCGCACACCCGACGATATGTCTGCGGCGGTTACGGCGGCTGAAACTGGACATTTGGTTTTTTCCACTTTACATACCAATAACGCCGCCCAGACAGTGGAGAGAATTATAGATTCATTTGATAATGTGCAACAACAACAACAAATACGTTACCAGCTTTCAGGAACACTTCTCGGTATTTTCTCCCAGCGTCTTATCCCGCGTGTTTCCGGAGGACTTATTCCGGCCTGTGAACTTTTAATAAATAACAGCGCTGTGGCAAATCTCATACGGGAAAACCGTACCCATGAAATTAATTCGGTTATTGAAACCTCTGCGGACGGAGGCATGATTGACTTGAACAGATATCTTGCCGACTTGGTTAGGGCGGGGGAGATAACCATAGAGAACGCATATCTCCATTCTCTTAATTCAAAGGGACTGGAAAAAATGTTATGATTTTTACTTACAAAGCATTTACAAAAGAAGGAGAGGAAACAAAAGGCACTGCTGAGGCCTTTAGTGTTGATGCGGCTATTAGTCAATTGCAAAAAAGAGGATTGGTTATTTCTGAAATTCACGCTCCGAATGAAAAAAGATTAAAAATTTCTTTTCTTTCACTATTTAATCGCGTCTCAAACAAAGATATAGTCATTTTGTCTCGTCAAATGGCTACTCTCTTTTCTGCCCAGATTTCGGCCTTGCGTATTTTTCGCCTGCTGGCTTCTCAAGTGGAAAATTCTACCCTAAAGAAATATCTTACTGAAATATCAGACGACCTTTCTGGTGGTACTTCCATCTCTTCCGCTTTGGCCCGTCACCCAGATGCTTTTTCCTCATTTTATGTCAATATGGTGCGGGCCGGAGAAGAATCAGGCAAGCTGGATGAAACATTCAACTATTTGGCTGATTATTTGGATAGGTCATACGAAGTAACCTCAAAAGCCAAAAACGCCTTGATTTACCCGGCTTTCGTTATAATGACCTTTGTTGGAGTAATGATACTGATGCTGACGGTTATTATTCCGAAAATTGCTCTGATGATTGTTGATTCTGGCCAGGAAGTGCCGATTTATACCAAAATTGTTTTGTGGTTTAGTAGTATCTTTGTAAACTATGGTATTTTCTTGGCAGTCGGTTTTGTTATTTTATATTTTGTGGTATGGAAATTCAGTCGTACAGAGGAAGGAGCTATTACTCTGGACAATATTTCTTTAAATGTGCCTTATATAGGCGACCTCTATCGCAAGCTCTATCTTTCTCGTATTGCTGATAACTTAAATACCATGATTATAAGCGGCATACCTATACTGCGAGCTTTGGAGATAACTTCGGCAGTGGTGGACAATCATGTCTACAAGTCAATTCTTGAAAACACACTTTCTATGGTCAAAGGCGGAAGCTCTCTCTCTACTGCTTTTGACGCACACAAAGAGATACCAGGCATTATGGTTCAGATGATAAAAGTGGGAGAGGAGTCCGGCGAGCTGGGTACTATACTGAAAACTCTGGCCAAGTTTTATCAGCGTGAGGTTACCACTGCTGTTGACACTCTTGTCGGTCTGATAGAGCCGGTTATGATTGTCTCTCTTGGTTTGGGAGTGGGAATTCTTTTAGCCGCAGTACTGATGCCCATTTATAATATAGCTAGTTCAGCTTAGTGGCTACGGTCTTTCTACTCAATCACCTTTAGGCGAGATTCCGTCTGCTATATACTGTTTTATGAGTGATTGGTACGGCATATCTAGTTCATGGGCGTGTTCTTTGACTCGCGCAATTAAGTGTGATGGTAGTCGCAGTGAAATAGGTTGAGAAGATGCTTTTAAGTTGGGGAACGACACTTTTTCGAAGTCAGATGGTTTAAAATGTTTTGCTAAGTCAATCCTTGACCAAAAAGCTCGTTCTGCGTCTTCGTTTTTAAACTTTGGTATTTTAATTTTTTTATTCATATTATTTCAATTTTTAATATAATTCATACTCTTTACGTTTTAAGTCCCTTGCTGAAATAATTCTTAATTTATCTTTTCTTAAGGTAAATATAATAAATAATGGTCGTTGTTTTTTGGTTTGTCCTATCATAATATAACGTTCTTCTTTTGCTGAATGCTGGGTGTCCTTCAGTATTTTTTTGTTTTGATCAAAAAATACTTCCTCACATTCCTCGTCCGCTACTTGATGTTTCGAAAAGTTTTTATTCTTATTTCCTTTATCCCATTCAAAATCAGAAACTTGTTCAAGCATCTTTAGATACATAATATTATTGTAGCGTGGTGTATATACATTTGTCAAATGAGTTATCCACAAGGAGACCTTTGCATTTTTGGAAGGGGGCTGTATAATTGGAACATAGATTATATACAGTTTTATTAATAAGTTTTATATATTACATATGATAAAAAGATTTAGCAAAAGTTTTCCAAAAATTTATACAGCGGGTTTTACATTGATTGAGCTTTTGGTGGTTATTGCCATCATTGGTATTCTATCTTCAGTTGTTCTAGCATCTCTTAACACGGCGCGAGGGAAGGGTGCTGATGCGGCGGTTAAGTCTAACCTTAACAACATGCGACCCCAATCAGAGTTGTTTTATGATACAGCTTCAACATATACAGGTGTTTGTGGAGACCCAAACATGACAAAAGGTCAGGCCGCAGCCGTAGCAGCAGGGGGTAACGGTGGAGTATGTACAGCAAATTCTACAGCATGGGCGGCATGGGCAGGACTGAAGACAACGGGAGGATGGTGTGTTGATAGCACAGGAACCTCAAAATCAACTGCAGCAGGGTTAGGATCTATTACAGTTTGTCCATAGTATTCTTTTCTGAAAATTTAAAGAAAGAAGTGAAAAACCGGATTGTTCCGGTTTTTTATTTGTTGTATAATTACTGTATGTACATCGTATCTCTCATTTTTATATTTATCCTTGGCGCAATCGTTGGCAGTTTTATAAATGTAGTTTCTCTGCGTTACAATACCGGTCGTTCTATTATTTCTGGTCGTTCCCACTGCTTTGTCTGTAATACTTCTCTTCGGTGGTATGAAATGGTTCCGCTTTTTTCTTTCTTTTTCCTTGGTGGCAAGTGTGACACTTGC
>Ga0075923_115_pt1 | contig 9262 bp, 7 predicted proteins | sample RifGroA2_FD_67903 | JGI IMG/M metagenome (GOLD analysis project Ga0075923, IMG submission 67903) | Parcubacteria bacterium GW2011_GWA2_40_14
ACATCCAGTTTGAATGTTGGTGACGTCGTCCCGATGCCGACGTTGCCGTCGAATCTAGATGTGCCTCCGTCTACCCACAAGGCGTATTCGTTGGTGTTGCTGATGTTCGAGCCGCTCGGCGCGCCTTCTATGTATACATTGGCAAGATTTGTAATGGATTCAGTGCCACCGGCCGCAACCCCGTTTACAGTTGGAGTCAAGAATTGATTGGCGCGCCAGTCAGTCAGGGCTGTGCCATCAGTCAAGGTTTGAGTGTTGGCCTGGGAACGGAACGTAATTTGTTCGGCGGTGATAGATGAGGCATTTGCCCTATCTATGTCAAGCGTACCGCCCGGCCCCGTCGTCCCGATGCCGACGTTGCCGTTCGTATCTATGACCATTCTACTGGTGGTGGCAAGAGCGTCTGTCATGGTGTTAATAGAGAACAGACCTCTTGAAAATCCGATGGTGGCATAGTGCTGATTGGCCGCTGCTCCTGTGTTCTCTAGCAGAAACTGGTCGGTTGCTCCGGCGTTTGTCAAGTTGAAAAGCCGAGTTGGGGTCGTCGTCCCGATGCCGACGTTGCCTGCTGTTGTTGCTAGGTAAGTCCCACCAGTAACCGTAAGTGATGATGAGGTGGCGTTACCGAGTGTTGTTAAGCCTGTGATGTTCAATGTGCTTGTCCCTGTGATTGCTCCACCTGCAAAGAGAGAGCTGGAGAAGTAACCTGAACCTGCTACATCTAGTTTGAATGTTGGTGACGTCGTCCCGATGCCGACGTTGCCGAGATTATCAATTCTCATTTTCTCAGTAACAGACCCGCCATTTACCTGCGTACTGAAAATCAAAACACCAGCATTGTTGCCAGCAGTTCCATTTAACTTCGCGCCTTGGATAGTGCCAAATGATGTGTAGGCGCCAACATCGTTCAATCCTCGAAATGCTAAACGGCCTCCTACGCCAGCGGCTTGCGCTGTATCATCTTGGAGGTAAACGGTCGACACGTTGTAGTCTGCAAATCCAGACGTGCGAAAGGTGGCTGCCGCTGGTGTGGTTGCGGCGCTGACAACTTCTAATTTATACCCCGGCCCCACCGTCCCGATGCCGACGTTGCCGCTTGCTGTTGCAAAGTAGGCGGAGCCGGTTGCGGTGATGTTAGTTGTTGTCGCTCGAGTCAGTGAGAGGAGACCCGTGCCGAGGTTGATTGCGCTGTTGTTGGTGGTGTTGAGAGAAAGTGTGCCCGCTGTGTCAAGGAGGTAGTTTCCTGATGTGGTCAACTGTGTGCCGGTTGATGTGGCTGTGCCTGCTATACCGATAGAGGTGCCGAAATATCCTGTTCTCCAACGCAACCAGTTGGAAGAGTCTCCGAAATCAAGCAGATTGTCAGATGTGGGAAAGAGAGAGGAGCTCAATCTGGAGTTGATATTCACAACATCTGTGGTTGTGGCGTTGCCTAGTGTAGTGTTTCCTTCTACAGACAATGTGCTTGTCCCTGTGATTGCTCCACCGAAGTATCCTGTACCGGAGAAGTAGGCGTTGCCCATCACATCTAGTTTGAATGTTGGTGACGTCGTCCCGATGCCCACATTTCCTCCAGTAGTAGCAAGATAGGTGGAGTTAGTTGTTGTCAGTTGAGTTCCTGAAGCGTTGACGAATGAGAGGAGTCCTGTCAGAGTTGTTGCTCCTGTCACTGATAGGGTTGATGTGGCAGTGAAAACAGATGCTGTAACTGTCCCTCCGTCAAAGAAGCCGGAGCCGGCTACGGAGAGGCGGTAACCGGGAGTGGTGCTTCCGATGCCTATTCGTCCGTTTGTTGTATCAATGTTGAAAATATTTGTTCCCGCCGCGTTTTGGAAAGTGAAAGCCTGTGTCTGATTGTTTTGCGGAATAAAATTTAGAGAGGAGTTTGCTCCATTAGTTGCAAATGTTGTAGAGCCAACTGCGTTTGTAGATGCCGTCCATTCATTGGACGAGTCGTATTGAACACGGAACTGCGGAGTGGAAACGGAGGTGATGGTTTGCGAGCCGGAGTTGATGATGCCACCAGCTAGCAAGTTACCGGAGTTGTCAACGCGAAAGAGAGTGGTGCCGGCTTTGGTTTTGTAATTTATAAAATCACCCGATGGATTAGTGTCCGTTACTCTGTAGGCCGAGAGTATGGTGTTACCGTTGCCGGTTTGGAGGATTTCAATATTGGCCGTGGGTGAAGTGGTACCAATGCCGATTCTGCCAGATGATTGCTGGATAATGAATTGCGATGCGCCGACAACTAGTCCTCCGGTCGCGATGGTGGAAGTTGCCACAGTAGAGGTGGCATTGAAATGTCCGAATGTCGGAGTTGAAGTGGCTGACAATTGTCCATTTGCATTGGTGGAGAGAAGAGAGTTTATGGAGATGTTGGGGAAAGCAACTGTGCCCGTGGCGGTGAGATTGGTTACCCTAGTGGTATAGCCAGTGAAAGTATCGGCGAAGAGAATAGTTGTGGTGGCCGATTGAGATGATGTTGTGCCGGTAATAGTTAGGTTGGTTAATGTGGTGTTAGCGCCTGTTACAGAAAAATTGCCACCCACACTGACATTACTGCCAAATGAGCCGGTTGTTGCGCTAAGTGATACTCCAGAAATGCTTCCACTGATGATGTTTGCGTTTGTCAGTGTGGTATTGTAGAGATTATCTATTTTCTGCGACTGGGCGATTTGCTGGTAAACATTTGTAATGCTTCCGCCTCTGCCTGTGGAAAGTCCGGAAAACTGGACGGTCATTTGTGAAAGTAGTTTGTTTGAAAGAATCTCTAATTGTGTGTCCAGTGATGCTTGGGTCAAAAAACCGGCTATTGGTTTTTCTATAATCCTCTCAATTACTTTTTGGATAACATTGTTTGTAACACCTAGTGTGGGCGACCTGCCTTTCCCAACACTTGGTGCGGGCGGTACTCCGAGCTCACCGAGTGTTGAAGAGTTTTTTGCAAGAGGAATAATTTCATTTGCAACTATTTCCGGTGTTTTGAAAAATGATGCAAGTCTAGAATAAACAAAATTATTAAAAAAATTATTGACCCCATTGTAGACTGCAAGTCCCGCCCCATCCAAATGTCCATAATCTTCCAGATTAGTAAAATAGGAAGCAGCCGAAAAATTTTCCCGCACCAGTTTCCTTTCGGCAAGAGAAAGCCGTACTATCTTTTCTTTTATGTATAGAGGCGGATTTTGGAAAGCTGTATAAAATTCTTCTCCAAAAGAAAAACTTGTTTTGCGTAGATTCTCTCCCCAGCTTATGTATCGTGAGCCCAGTTCTTTGGAATAGAAATCGGAAACTTCTCTCATTGCCTGATAGAAATCGTTCGGGGCAGAAGAAATATTTTTTGAAAGGTTTTGAAGATTAACCAATGAAGGTAAGGAAGACTCTGAAGCCAAAATATCATCCTTTAGCAAGACCGCTCCAGTAGTCAAAACTAAACCAAGAACAAAAACTGCCACCTGTTTTGGCAAAAGTGAAAAGCTTGATAGTGGTAGAGTGGGTGAAAAGTCTGCCGAGATATCTTTTGGCTCTATTGTTTTTTCAATCTCGTCTGTCCGAGATTCTTTCAAAGATGGTTCTGCTACTTGTTCAATTTTTGCCCCTGAATTTTTGTGAGAGAGAATTGAATCGTGCGTAACATACCAAACTCGTCCAATTCTTTTTGAATCAACTTTATTTCCTCTGCAAAGTTGTCCAATGTAGTCTTTTGAGTAACCTGTAAGAGAGCTTGCCTCTTTTACAGAGATATATTTTTTATTATCAAAAAATAAATCCTGATTCATTACCAAAATTATACAATTTAAAAGTTGATAAAGTGTGTAGAAAGTGTGGATAACAAAAGATATCTCGTTTAGACGAGGTTGTGGCAAAAATTTTTTCTCGGATGGATTTTTAAATAGAAGTTACAAATAGAAATCAGAAAAAGACCTGCGCTCTGAAAATTTAGATTCTTTTAGGTTTATGGGATAGAGAAAATGATAATAAGATTAAGCTTAGGAGTATCCTTTAATAAGAAATTATAGAAAATTAAATGAATTAGATTTTTAAAAAGTTATCAACAGTATGGCTTGATAAGCCATACTAAACTTTATAAAATAAACATGTATCTTTAGTAATGTTTATAAATGTATAAACTATGGCAAACCTATATATAACAATAAAACAAGCATCAAAAATTTTAGGTGTCAGTCCTCTTACACTTCGCAATTGGGACAATAATGGCAAGCTCAAAGCCCACCGCCACCCTATGAATAATTATAGAGTTTATAAAATAGAAGATTTGGAACAAGTCATTGTGGAGATAGAAGCAAATACCGGACTACGAAAAAGCTCAAAAAAAGAGGTCCGAAAGCTCATTGTCCGCCATCTCACTGAAGAATAATTACACTACTTTGTCAATAGTTCCAAAGCGATAGTTTTGAGCATTTCTGGATTTGCAGAACCTTTTGTTTCTTTCATTGCTTGTCCCACTAGAAATTGCAGGACACTAGTTTTGCCCCCTTTGTATTCTGTAACCACTTTCGGATTATCTGAAAGTATTTTCCCTATTACTTTCTTTATCTCTTCTACATCATTTTTTTGTATCAATCCTTTTTCTTTTGCAATTGTTTCTGGCTCTCCCCCATTTTCAAACATGAGTTTCAAAATGTCTTTGCCTGCACGCGACGACAACTCTCCTGTGCTTATTAGTATAGTAAGTTTTGCGAATGTATCTGCTGTAATAGACCCGAGCGTAAACTCGATTCCTTTTGATTTAGAGAGTCCGATGAGATCGGAGGTGATGTAGTTTGAAGCAGTTTTAATCATTTTCCCAACACTTGGTGAGAGCGTTACTTCGTCGCCCACACCAAGTGTTTTTACCACTTCTTCAAAAAATTCCCCGACTTCTTTTTGGATTACATAAACTTCAATGTCTTCTTCTTTTATTCCAAAATCTTTTGCGTAGCGAGCTCTCTTTTCCCATGGAAGTTCTATTAGAAACTCTTTTAATTCATTTTGTGAAAATTCAGGAATGTCAGATATAAAAAGTTTTGGCAAGTCTGGGTCTGGAAAATACCTGTAGTCATGGGCAGACTCTTTCAGTCGCTGAGAAAATGTCACTTGTTTATTTTCATCCCAACCACGGGTTTCTTGGACCACTTTCTCTCCCCTCTCCAAGAGTTCTGTTTGTCGTTTGAATTCGTACTCAATAGCCTTCCCCACAGCACGGAAAGAGTTTATGTTCTTTACCTCGACTTTGGTTCCCATAGGACCTATGTGACCAATAGGACTTATACTAATGTTTGCCTCAATTCGCATCTCGCCCTTTTCCATATTGGCATCCGAAACATCAAGGTATTGGAGAAGGAACTGAAGCTCTTTGGCAAAATGTGTGGCTTCCTCGGCCGTATGCAAACTTGGTTCCGTAACCAACTCCATGAGTGGTACCCCCGCTCTGTTGAAGTCAAGCAGGGACGAGTTAGGAGTATCGAGTATCGAGTATCGAGAATTCGCATCTGTACTTTCGTAACTCTTGTCTCGTGACTGGTGACTCGACCTGGCTGTGTCCTCCTCTAAGTGAATGCGTGTCAGTTGTACTCCGTTCAAGGTTCCTCCTTGTGCAAGCGGATGTTTGTATTGACTTATCTGATAACCTTTTGGTATATCCGGATAAAAATAGTTTTTGCGGTCCCACTCTGTAAAATCGGCGATTTTCCCCCCGACGGCCGTACCAACTAGAAGAACTTTTTTGACCGCCTCTTTGTTTATGACGGGCAATGTCCCTGGGTGACCCATGCAAACAGGACAAATGTTTACATTTGGAAACTTTTCAAAATTCTCGCTTATAGGCATATTGGCACAACCACAAAACATTTTACTTTTTGTGGAAAGTTCGGCGTGGACTTCAAGCCCTATGGTCATGGTGTATGTGTCCATATGATAATTTTATATTTTCCCCAAGATTTTGACTAATTCGTCTGAAAGACTTTTGACGGATTGGTCATCAATAATAGAAACGCCGAGGACATTTTTGTGAGATTTTTTAAAGAGTTTTTTGTAGGATTCCAGTTTATCTCCGTCTATTAAATCTGTCTTGGTCAATAAAATAATTTCTGGTTTCTCTAGCAAAGATGGGTCGTACTTTTTTAATTCCTCCCTGATTGTTTTGTATACCTCTAAGGGCTTATCGTTTTCACAAGAAATACAATGCATGAGCATTTTTGTTCTGGAAATGTGACGCAAAAATTTGTGACCAAGTCCTTTGCCTTCCGATGCTCCGTGAATAAGCCCTGGAATATCTGCAATAATAAATCCGTACAAGTCACCGAGGTTTGGTGTGAGTGTGGTGAACTGGTACGAACCTATTTTTGCCTTTGCTTTTGTTAAAGCATTTAAAATACTGGACTTGCCGGCATTTGGCAGACCAATCAGCCCTAGGTCAACCATGAGCTTGAGCTCAATAAAAAATTCCCCACCTTCACCTGGTTTACCGACGGTAGATTCTTGTGGATTGACATTTTTTGAACCTTTAAAGTAATTGTTACCACGCCCACCCCACCCACCTTTCAAAAAGAAAATCGGCTCTGCGCTTAAAACTTCGATAAACTCTAGGGTGGCTGTATTTGTCACCACACTACCAATTGGTAATTCAATAGTAATATCACTCCCTGATTTACCGTGCATACAATCTCCATGACCATTATCACCGTTATCAGCATTAAAATCTTTTATAAAGCGATGTCGTGAAAGCGCCCCGATGTCGTGAACACCTTGGAGATAGACGCTTCCTCCTTTGCCTCCGTCGCCACCACCCGGACCGGCATGACTCAAACCTTTGACATGCATCCACGAAACTATGCCGTCTCCTCCTTTACCCGCCCAAATATTGAGTGTTAGTTCATCTATAAACATAAGCCTACTTTACACAATTGGGAGGCCAAATACAATTATGTTTGGCAACATACGTTATAATCCTGCTATAGCAGGACTCTAACGTATGTGAGTAAAATTATGTTATTAAGGAATAGTAGGTGTTGAGTTATCCACACCACCTAAACAAAATAGGGTTTGCAAAAAATATACAATTTGGTACAAATATGGCAATTACCAATATAAGAGTTAAAAGTTTATAAAGTTATAAAGTTTATAAAGTCAAAATCAATTTGCATTTACTTTAAAAACTTTACAAACTTTAAACTTTACAAACTAAATTTTATGGATGATTTGGAACCAACAAAAGAAAACGAAGAAGAAACAGGGGGTGATTTGGATGATGGACTAATACTAGAAAATAAAAAACCGAAAGCAAAAGATGATGATTCGGTCTCTTTGGATGACCTTGGTGATGAGGAGGAGGAGGTATTGGCAGAAGATTCCTTTGACGACGTTGACCTCTGGTAAGTAAACTTGCGCACACCCAGTGTGCGCAAGTTTACGGAACTATGATTTTGAGGAAGCGGCGCTTTCCTATTTTATACGTTCCGTTTGAAACTTTTATCTCTAGGTTTGTAACTTTTGTTCCATTTTCCATTTCTGTAATTGCCCCTTCGGAAATTAGTCGGCGGAACTCTGTTTTTGAATCAACCACCTTTTCTGCTAACAAAACCTCCACCAAAGTGAGACCTTGTACGACAGTTACTTCCAAAACATCATTTGGCACACCACCTTTGGTAAAAGTCTCCTCAAAACTTTCCTCTGCTTCTTTTGCTTTTTCGTCTCCATGGTAAAAAGAAACTATTTCTTTTGCTAATCTTTTTTTGAACAACATCGGATTTTGTCCAGACTGTACTTGTTGTTTCATATTTTCTATTTCTGCCATAGGCACACGAGTCGCAAGTTCAAAGTAGTCGAAAATAACATCATCAACAATAGACATTATTTGTCCGTACATCTCCTGGGCCTCATCCGAAATAGGAATAAAATTTTTCAGACTTTTCCCCATAGGTCTACCGTCAGAACCTATCAAAAGATTCATCACAACTGCATTTTGAGGAACAAGTCCGAAAGAAGGCATTATGTGTCGCCCAGCAAGAAGATTGAATGTTTGATCAGTGCCACCAAGCTCAACATCACAATTTAGAGCAACAGAATCATAACCTTGCATGAGTGGATATAAGAATTCATCTAACCCAATCTGTTTGCCAGATTTGTAGCGAATAGAAAAAGTCTCACGATCAAGCATTTGAGCGACCGTAAATTGCTTTGTTAAATTTATAACATCATTAAAATCCAAATCCCTTAGCCATTCAGAATTGTGCCGTATTGTTGTTTGATCTTTAATTACAGTTTTAAAAAACTGGTTTGTGTAAGACTGTTCCATTTTTTTAATATCATCTAGTGTTGTCTCTTTGCGCATATCAACTTTGTCAGAGTGGTCGCCAACGAGTGTAGTGAAATCCCCTATGATTAGGGTGACTTTGTGGCCCAATTCCTGAAAATCGCGAAGTTTCCTGTGAATAACAGAGTGTCCAAGATGCAAAAAAGACCCAGTAACATCAGTACCAAGTTTAAAATGTAGTTGTTTTCCACTCAAAAGTTTTTTTTGAAGCTCTTCTTTTGTAAAAACTTCGTGAACACCGCGAGTGAGTACCTCCTCTATTTTTTGTGGGTCTGTATTTATTTTTTGTGCTCCAAAACTAAACATGCTATCACTTTATCATATATATGGTAGAATACGAAAGATTATGACCCAGTAGTGAAATTTTAGTTCGATTATGTTCTACACCTATATCTTAAAAAGTAAAAGTGGTGAATTGTATATAGGATGTACATCTGACCTCAAGCGTAGATTTGTAGAACATAATCAAGGGTTAAATCCTTCGACTAAGCGTTACAGGCCATGGGTAATCATTTACTATGAATGTTGTCTTAATAAAGTCGATGCTAAACGGAGAGAAAGATATTTTAAAACTACACAAGGTCGAAGGTTATTGAAAAGAAGGTTAAAGGAGTATTTTTATAAAGAAAAGTCGAAGGATTTAACAAACTAAAATTCTACTACTGGGATGAAAATTCTCTCCAAACGGGTTTTTAGTTTTTACAAAAAAACACTGCGGAAGCATGGAAGGCAAAATGTACTGATATTTATTCTTTCGTGCCTCTTGGTTTTTGTCAGCATTGGACTAATTTGGATGTCAAGTTTGAAAATCCCGGCTCTTGACACCGTAGAAGACCGGAGGGTTAGCCAATCAACAAAAATATATGATGGTACGGGGAAAATTATTCTTTTTGATGTTTTCCAGAATACAAAACGGACCGTTGTGCCGTTTGAAAATATTTCAGAATA
>Ga0075923_123_pt1 | contig 8212 bp, 7 predicted proteins | sample RifGroA2_FD_67903 | JGI IMG/M metagenome (GOLD analysis project Ga0075923, IMG submission 67903) | Parcubacteria bacterium GW2011_GWA2_40_14
CGTTAATTCTACTGTATCTTCAACGCCGATTGTACCGCAATGCGGGAGCTCAAACGGAGGAACATTTTCTTCTGCGCCAAGCAGTAACTTATGTAGCGCTGGGACGGCTTCTTCCGTAACTGGTTCCGGTCCGTGGAATTGGAGTTGTACTGGCACAACTGGCACTACCCCAGCGCAATGTTCGGCACAGCCGACAGCCACAACCTGCCAGCTCACCGCGAGCGGCGCAAGTAATAATGCCAAAACTATTACCGAAGGTGACAGCGTGTACTGGGCGGTTTCCTCCGTGCCAAGCGGCTTGCCATATTTCTGGTTTGTCAGTGGCTCAAGCATTCAAAATGATGTTCCGGGTGAATGGGGAGGACGGACAGATACTTCCGGCACCTATACATACAACACGCGAGGTACATACGACGTCTATTTCAATGTAAAAAATACGAACGGCGCTGTCACTTGCACGAGCAACAAGGTTACTTTGACAGTCAAACCAAAGATAGTGGTACAACCACTCCCTCCTCCTCCACCTCCTCCACCTACCGGGTTATCTTGTTCCCCCGCTACTCAAACTGACCGGTCTTCTCCGTATGAATTCAGCTTCAAAGCTTCTGGCGGGTCGAACAACTCTCTATACAGTTGGACAAATAATAATATTTGCACTGTGCTGTCTAATAATGGCGAATCATATTCAATAAGATGTTCACCAATCAGCAACGGAGAAGCCACAGTCACGGCAGGGAGTGAAACTGCGAGGTGCTGTTTTGGCGCAGGATTCGATGCTCAATGCGAAGAAGAAGAGACTCCCACACCTCCATTAGACGGTGTTTGCGGCACAGCCAATAAAACATATCCAACCGGTTCTACTTCTTATGGCTATGATTCTTACTGTTCACCAGGAATTCCAAGCGCTACACCCAATTTCCCGCCGCCCGGTAACAGCGTTAGTTGGTTCTGCGGCGGCATAAATGGCGGTACAACTTCCGGTAGTTGCACTGCAAGCGTGCCAACTTTGCCCATGTCCGGCACTCTTGCTCCCACTAACCCTCCCGGACTTTCTTCTTGTGTCATTGCGTCTGGAGCTTCTACTTGTAATATAAATTTTTCTTGGACTACCACAAATCCTATCAGCATCTCTTCCGTTGCCAGAAACCCGTCTGCTGGTTTTAACCCACCTCTTGCAAATTTTGGGACCAATGTTCCTTTTGCTGTGCCATACGACAGAGCAACTTTCTTTCTTTATAATAATAATACTAAACTTGCTGAAAGCGCTGTCACTGCCAGTTGCATATCTGGGACTGCTTGGAACCAAGCTTATGGCAGGTGCATGGTTCCTGTGCCAGTCGCCCCCTCCAACTTGCAGGCTAGCAACGCAACCTGTGGGCAGATACGCTTGACTTGGCAGGATAATTCCAACAACGAACAAGGTTTTCAAATCTGGCGTGGCACTAGTCAGATTGTAAGACAATATGCCGGAGTCGGACCAAATGTTACCTCTTACACCGACACCAATGTTAATACTTTTTCTTCTCATAATTATATTATCGTGGCCTACAATCAGGCTGGTCAAAACTTGAGCAACAGTGTCGGACCTATAACCCCGACTAGTTGTCGTGTGTCATGTCCATCTGGTACTGTTACTTTGTCTTCTTCTTCAATTAATGTTGGTCGGTTCGTAACCGCTTCGCCGATGCCTTCAAGTTTTTCCGGTGGCAGTTTTGTTTCCAATAATACCGGCGTGGCTACTGTTGTCGGTAATAGAGTCACAGGGCTTAATTCTGGTCAAGCTGAGATAAGGGGTGCTTATGATTGGACTAATAGTAATGGCGCTACTGCCTGCCAGCTCTCTCCGGTCACATTGACTATTACCACTCCTCCGCCAACTCAATTTTCTGTTACTGTCACAAAAACAGCTGGTGGTACGGTAACAAGTGGTGAAAATCCTAAACTTATAAATTGTTTGATTACCGGTACTCCTGCGTGTACAGCTATTTATACAAACGGGAGTTCTGTTACTCTAACAGCAACTCCATCTTCGTCATATTGGAAATTTAACGGTTGGTCTGGTAGTGGTTGTTCTGGCACCGGCATATGTTCTCTTATTATAAACGAAGCAAAATCAGTCAATGCTAGTTTTGCCCCTCGCAACTTCAATTACCAGGAATTCTAGCTCAGGTCTTGGGAGTTTTGAATAATAAAATTAGACCACATCTTTGCGATCGCAAAGATGTGGTCTAATTTTATTATTCACTTTGAGGTTCTTATTTGATTTTTTAATAAAACAGCATATAATAACGGAATATGCTGAAACACAGAATGCTGTCCATAATACTCTTGATTATAGTGTTTTTTGTTGGCTATTTTTTTGTTATGGGAAAAGGCAGTGCCACAGGCACCGGCAATTTCGGCACTGGAACGTTCAAGCTCGGTCTTGATTTAAACGGTGGAACGGAACTGACATATCGGGCCGATGTTTCAACAGTCAAATCTGGAAGCGTTTCTGATGCCATGGCATCTCTGCGCGATGTTATTGAGCGACGAATAAATATTTTCGGAGTGTCCGAGCCAATAGTTGCTGTAGAGAATCCAGGTATTGTAACGGGTGGAAGCGAGCATCGGCTTTTAGTTGAGCTTCCGGGTGTTACAGATATAAATCAAGCCATCGCTCTTATTGGCAAAACACCACAGCTTGACTTCATGCTTATTCGCCCCGAAGCAAAGAATTTTACAGAGGAAGAATTAAAAACAAAAACAACGGCAGAACTCTTTTTGCCGACAGGACTTGGTGGACAGTACCTAGACGGGGCCCAACTTCAATTTACAGACACGGGTGGGGCACAGCTTGCAGGTCAACCGATTGTCTCTATCACTTTTAACAGCGAAGGTCGAGAACTTTTTGCAGATATAACTTCCAAACACAAAGGAGAGGTTCTGGCCATTTTTCTTGATGGTCAAGTTATTTCCAGTCCTGTTATTCAAGATGAGATTAAAGACGGCAAAGCCATCATCTCTGGAAGTTTTACAAGGGATGAAGCCAAAGCTTTAGTAAGGGATTTAAATTACGGTGCCCTTCCAGTGCCGATTGAACTTGTAAGGACGCAAACTATCGGCGCATCTTTGGGCGAGAATGCCAAGACGGCAGGAGTCAAAGCAGGTATTGTTGGCTTTACTCTGATCGTGGCTTTTCTCCTGCTTTGGTATAGATTGCCCGGAGGCGTTGCCTCCGTATCTCTTTGCATTTATATTATTTTGTCGTTGGCAATTTTCAAACTTATTCCAGTTACTTTGACTTCTGCTGGCATTGCCGGATTTATTCTCTCTATAGGTATGGCAGTTGATGCAAACATACTGATATTTGAAAGAATGAAAGAAGAATTAAAGAAAGGAAAAAATTTGTCAGATAGTCTTCACGAAGGTTTCTCTCGAGCATGGCTCTCTATCCGCGATTCAAATATTTCCTCTATCATCACCGCCGTCATTTTATTTTGGCTTGGCACATCAGCTATAAAAGGATTTGCCTTGACGCTTGGACTCGGAGTTCTTATCTCAATGTTTACAGCAATCACCGTATCGCGGACATTTCTCTTTGCAATCGCGCCGAAGAGTGAGTCGCGATTTAAAAAGTTTCTTTTTTCTAACGGTTTCCACTTTTAACTTCCTCTGAATTTACTTTATGAACTTTATAACTTTACAAACTTTATAACTCACTTCCATGTTCATCATAAATCACAGAAAATTTTTCTTTGTACTGTCCACTTTTCTTGTTGTTGGTTCAATTGTTGTTGTCAGTTTCTTTGGTTTTAACTTTGGTATTGATTTCAAGGGAGGTTCTATTTTGGAAGTCAGTTACGTTACAGAAAGACCCACTCTTGAAACAATTAAAGCAGAGCTTGATAAGCTCAACCTTGGAGCATACATTCTCACTCCATCAGGAAATACAAACTATATTTTGAAAACTCGTGATTTAACCCAGGCAGAAAAAACAGTTGTACTCAAAACTCTTTCCCCAATGTTGGGCTTGGGGATAAATCTGGCCAAGGAAGAAAGATTTAACTCCATCGGTCCAGTAGTTGGCAGTCAGTTAAAAAATAAAGCCATTATAGCCATAATAATTGTTATTATTTGTATTGTCCTTTTTATTACATTTGCTTTTCGCAAAGTTTCCCAGCCGGTGGCTTCGTGGAAATATGGTTTGGCCACAATTGTCGCTTTAGCTCACGATGTTATTATTCCAACAGGTGTTTTTGTTCTATGGAGTCACTTCCACGGAGGAGAAATTGATTTGCTTTTTGTTACTGCTCTTTTGGCAATTCTCGGATATTCTGTTCACGATACTATCGTTGTCTTTGACCGTGTTCGTGAAAACCTCCACTTGGAGGCAAGGCCTCCAAGTGGAGGTTTTGAGCAAACTGTAGGTGCCTCTGTCAGTCAAACATTCGGCCGTTCAATCAACACTAGTCTCACCATCTTCCTCGCCCTCATCTCTCTGTACTTTCTGGGTGGCTCATCCACAAAAGATTTCGCCTTCGTCCTTCTCATCGGCATCATCGCAGGAACATACTCATCCATCTTTGTGGCTTCGCCTTTGCTTGTTACTTTGGAAAAGTTGCAAAAGAAATAGTTTGTGGTATTTTTGGTTCCGGAGGTTATGATGAACGAATACCTAGTTGTTTTATATGCGTATGGAGAGCATCGAAGAGAGAATGTAAAAACTGAAGAATTTTCTGCTCGAGATGATGACCATGCAAGGAGTTTGGCTCGAGATAAACAAACCTCTTTAACCAACCAAAGTAGTTGTGGCGAAATTTGGCGAGCCGAAAAGCTTTTCCAGATTGCAGCGAGACTATTTTAGTGACCCGCAAGAAAGGCAGAATAATCTGCCACTCGGCGGGTTTTTCTGTTGTTAAAGTATCTCCTATACATATTATGTACATTTCTTTCCCGATACAATTACCAACAGTATACTGGTGGTAATTAATATTTAAATCTTACTCATAATTACTCACAGTATACTGGTGGTAATTCAGAGATTGTATTATACTATATGTTATCAATGTATTTGTAATGTAAGTATTTACAATTAATAAATGTATATATGCCACATGTATCGAGTAAAAAATTAGACCCTAAATTTTTAGAAAAGTTGTTTGCAAAACTCCTCACAATTTTGGGGCAAAGTGAAAGAAAGGGAAACCTTTCTGAAGTAGCAAATGGACTGCTTACTTCTACAGAAAAGATTATGCTTGCCAAACGGTTAGCTATCATTCTGATGCTTACAAGTAATACTCCACATGAAAGGGTTGCAGCAGTTCTCGGGGTCAGTCCGACAACTGTTACAAAGATATTTCTTGGTATTGAAATTGGAAAATACGATGCTATTTTGAAAATATCTAAAAAAGAGAAACTGGATCTCGAGAAATTGATATGGAATATTATGACGGTTGGGGGAATTATGCCACCGAAAATCGGAAGGAAATACTGGACGAAAGACCTTAAGTGGCGTGCATAATTACTACCAGTATACTGTTAGTAATTTAGTAATTAATGAGAAAATTCTTTTGCTAAAGTTCTAATAAACCAAGATTTATTTAGGGGTTGACTTGTATTTGAATATGATTATACTATCTAGGTGTCTGAAATTGCCGAAGTTCGGCTGTTTTCATTCACAAAAGTTCGTTGACATTCAAATGAATTTTATCCGCACACTAACTTTGTCATTGTTTTTATGTCCTGATAGGATATGTTTGCCTGAATCAGATTTTGATAATGACCTAGAAGTAATGCCAGTTTTGTTTTGAAAAACAGGACGATGACAAAGTTAGTGTGCGGATATAGAACGTATTTATAAGTGCAAGTCCCAATTTTGTCCGCGGTATTCCGTGAGTACAAAATTGAGGATACTGAGATAAAACTTTCAAGTTTTATCGAATGTATGAAATTTCTTATAAATGCTTTCGGATAACATCAATAAAATACACAAAAGAATTCATACATCACAAACAGCCAGAATACAAAATACTATATATTATTTTTTGTTTTGTTCCGTTCAATTCAAAGTTGGTCGAAAAATATTTCTGCCTTACAGCAAAATATATTTTCGACAAGATTTCCCTAATGGGGAAATCAATCAAACTTTTATTAAGAGTTTGATCCTAGCTCAGGATGAACGCTGGCGGCGTGGATAAGGCATGCAAGTCAAACGACCAGCTCCAGTTCGCAAGAACTGGAGCTGGTAGTGGCGAACGAGGTAGTAACACGTGGGTACATCCCTTTTAGTCAGGAATAACCAGTCGAAAGATTGGATAATACTTGATAGTCTCGCTCAACTTTTTTGGTCGCAATATCACTGACGGCGGTATTGTTATTAAAAAAGTTGGGCGAGTAAAGATTTATTGCTAAAAGAATGGCCTGCGGAGTATCAGCTAGTTGGTAAGGTAATGGCTTACCAAGGCAGTGACGCTTAGGGGGAGTGAGAGCTTGGCCCCCACCGATGGTACTGCGACACGGACCATACACCTACGGGTGGCCGCAGCCGAGAATATTCGACAATGGACGAAAGTCTGATCGAGCGACGCCGCGTGATGGATGAAGTCCCTCTGGGACGTAAACATCTTTTATGAGGGAGAAAGTTTATTGATAGTACCTCAAGAATAAGGGGTTGCTAAACTCGTGCCAGCAGCAGCGGTAATACGAGTGCCCCGAGCGTTATCCGGAATCATTGGGCGTAAAGGGTGTGTAGGTGGTTTTGTTAGTCGCTTGTTAAAACCCGGGGCTTAACCTCGGATGTGCGGGCGAAACGGCAAAGACTTGAGGATGGCAGGGATGTATGGAACTCATGGAGTAGGGGTGAAATCCGTTGATATCATGGGGAACACCAAAAGCGAAGGCAGTACATTGGGCCACTCCTGACACTGAAACACGAAAGCGTGGGTAGCGAAGCAGATTAGATACCTGCGTAGTCCACGCCCTAAACGATGACAACTAGCTATGCGGAGTATCGACCCTCTGCGTGGCGTAGCTAACGCGTTAAGTTGTCCGCCTGGGTAGTACGACCGCAAGGTTAAAACTCAAAGGAATAGACGGGGACTTGCACAAGCAGAGGATTATGTGGTTTACCCTTAAGTGGGGTAACGAACGCAACCCTCGTTGTCTGTTACACGTATCAGGCGAGACTGCCCCGCTCAAATTTTTTCGAGATAATGTCACTAAGTATTATTTAAATATTTTTTGTGGCGAATATTAACTTTGGTTGATAACTTTCTGGAAAAACTTGAGCGGGGAGGAAGGCGAGGATGACGCCAGGTCAGCATGTCCCTTTGATATCTTGGGCTACACACATAATACAATGGCGGCTACAACGGGCTGCGACGGGGAAACCCCGAGCTAATCCTAATAAAAGCCGCCCCAGTTCGGATTGGGGGCTGAAACTCGACCCCATGAAGTTGGATTTGCTAGTAATCGCGGGTCAGACATACCGCGGTGAATACGTTCTCAAGTCTTGTACTCAGAATACAATGCGCTTGGCAGTTTGTCAAGGTCTAGTCGGTTAAAATCCGGCCTTTCATAGGAGTATGAAAATAGCGAAAGGGTAGGTTCACAGCAGTAATGAATGGACTGAAGGATCCTAGTAGCAAAAGACAGCCCGATCATAAAAAGAGATGTGCGACTTCTGCGGTGAGTCAGAAGGAAGTACCACGAAAGTCTCGATCGGGATGTCTGGAAAAGAATGACAAATGACCCAAGGAGATCTTGTGGAGTTATCCACAAGAAGTCAGCTGCGTCGTAGTACCATCCTACAGACACTAAGTGTCTGTAGGATGGGAAGGACAAAATCGATAGTTCTAGAAGTAATTCTTGAAATTACCGAACTCGCGTAGTGCGGGAAATCCGCTCGCTACGTCCAAAGTCGTGAATTACGGGAAGCGATATGGTCCCGCCCAAGTTTTGCTTCGCAAAATTTAGGCGGGAGGGAACTCGAAACATAATAGTTATCGAAATCCGCCCGTCAACTCAGGGGAGTTGGGAGTACCCGAAGCTTAGCGTATGCTAAACCACGGTAAACTCAATGACAAAGAGTAAGTCGTTATTGTAAAATACAAATTGCGACCTGTCAAGAGTAATCTGACAGAAAAAATCAACTGAAATCGGTGAAACCCTCCTCTTTATTTGTTATAATAATGTTACTATGAATAAAGGTATGAAGGCAATACCGAGGGAA
>Ga0075923_106_pt1 | contig 6142 bp, 3 predicted proteins | sample RifGroA2_FD_67903 | JGI IMG/M metagenome (GOLD analysis project Ga0075923, IMG submission 67903) | Parcubacteria bacterium GW2011_GWA2_40_14
ACTGAACATTACTGGTCTAGCAACCTTCGTCAGCGCAAGTACCACAAACGTTGGTTCAACCGGTTCAGCGTATTTTGCAACAAGCAACGGCAACGTCGGCATCGGGACGACGGGGCCCATAACTACTGGCACTACGGTTGCGCTCACGGTTTCAACCGCAGAGGCAGGCAGTGGGGAGACTGGCGGTATCCACATACGAGGTAGAGATATTGTAACTGCTGACTTTGCCACTGGACTCATAGATTTTTGGAACAGTAGCAATAGATTGGCCGTTATCAGAGCCAGAATTCTGAACTCAACTGGGAATTCTGGCATCCTAACTTTCGATACTATGGACGCTGGCACCTTGGGTGAAAGGATGAGGATTACCTCGACCGGCAACGTCGGCATCGGGACGACCAGTCCCTGGCGTGTGTTGTCAACCGTGGGCACGGTTGGCTTTTCTTCCACCCTTTCCACCGAATCCGGCAGTGATAATTACCTTTGTATGGACCCAATCACTTTTGAAGTTACCGACGGCGGAGCTACCTGCGGTGCGTCTTCGCAAAGGTACAAAGAAAACATTTCGCCCATCGCCTATGGTCTTGCCGATGTCTTGAAACTCAATCCGGTTTCCTACACATACAAACCAAATATCAATCCTGACGGAGAATTAAAACTCGGTTTCATTGCCGAAGAAATGTTTACGATTCTACCAGAGATTGTTGAATTAAATAGCGACGGGTTACCCGAGAGTGTGGATTACGCCAAACTGACAGCAGTTTTGACCAAAGCAATGCAAGAGCAAGCGAGCGGATTCGTGGTCAACTTTGACCAAAACGCTCAAAATATCCCTATTTCCGGCACTTCTACGGCACACATGGCAATTATGGGGCATTGTGTAACCGGAGATACTTTGTTGCCGATTCGTCGACGAAAAAAGAGGAAACAAGGTGATGAAGAAAGTGATGAAGAAAAAGACTGGGAGTATTTGATGATGCCAATCAAAAATATTTTGGTTGGAGATGAAGTCCTTTCCTTAAATAAAGACAATGGTCAAGTGGAGTACCATACGATTAAAGGTTTGATGGACATGGGAGTCAAAAAAGTTTACAAGCTGACAACGGTTTCTGGTCGGGTTATCCGCACTACTTCCACACATCCTTATTTGGTCGCTTCGGTGCCGAAATTTGATTCCAAAACCAGTCCCATAATTGTCCTAAAAATGATGACACGAAAGTTGACAGGAGTCATTAAAAATGTCAGTGAGTATATCACGAATAGCATCTTGCCACCCAAAATCTCCGAAACTCGTGCCATTTTGACAGGTCAAGGTCGTGATACGAAGACAGAGAACTTACTCGGTGCTGGCGGCAAATTTAATACATTGCCGAGCTCACCGAGTATGGGCTCTAATTCTGACTTCAAAACACAGGGTGAGCTCGGAGTACCGCCCGCACCTGGTGTTGGAAATGCAATACAAAAAGAAAACGCCTCTCTTACGAAAGACGCTTTCTCATCCATGCTATACGGTACGACTCGAAACAGCACGGGAACTGGTATGTTGGAAAGTATAGCAAATGATAATGAATTGTCAATGAGTATTAGTATTGATTTATTATATCATCAAACAGATACAGAGGACAATGGGAACGGCACGGAGACAACTCCGATAAGAAATTCTCGCGCGGCTGACATCTGTCCGTACTGTCTGACTAAAGATTTTGTTAAAAGAGGCACCAGAAAAAACAAAAATCAAGTTGTGCAGTTGTACTTGTGCCGAAACTTCGGCTGTGGCCGAACATTCACCGCACAAGATGTCAAAGGCAAACATTTTCCATTGCACATTGTTATTGAATCCATGAGCTATTACAATCTCGGCTTTACTCTGGAAGACACATGTCGGATTATTAAAAAGAAATTTGGTGTGGCGCCAGAGCCAGCCACGCTTTCGGATTGGATTAATGAATACAAATCGCTCTGCCGATATGAACGTCTCCGTCCATACGCTATCAAAATGTTTAGGCCGAAAGACATGGTGGAAGTGACCACTATGGCCCACCGCCAGCTCTACCGCTTCCGCTATCACCGGGCAAAAACAATACTGATGCTTGATGAATTCAAAAACCGCGCTCTTACTCCACTGAAAGATTATCTGGACAATATCACCGCCGAAACCCCGCATCAGTATTTTCAAGATGGGGAAAGAATGTCAGAAATCAGGAGCAAGTTTGACAAAGCCGACATGATTGTCAAATCAAAATTTAATTATGCCAATCGCTTGACCGCTTTTGTCCTGCAGTCCATACCGGAAAACAAAGAACGGCACGAAATTCTCCAACGCTTTATGATTGCCAACGACTCCTGCACAGTGGCGACAGAAGTGCCAGTCTATATCCGTCGGGAGGATGTGGAGCATCTGGAAAACGAATTAAAGTTTAATATTGCCGGTCCGGAAGGAGTTGAGTTTAAAAAGAGAAAAGGGGACGAGCTGCCAAAAGGCAAGGCAACATCGGCATCGGGACGGCGCTTCCCGAAATTATTAACTGGTCATATAGACTTTGTGCAAATAAGAAATGGTTGTATTCATATTCTTGACTACAAGCCGAATGCCAGCAAGGAAAAGCCGATAGAACAGCTGACATGGTACGCCCTTGCTCTCTCTCGCTTGACTGGTTTGCGAATTTTCAACTTTGTTTGCGCTTGGTTTGACGAGAAGGATTACTTTCAGTTTTATCCTTTGCACGTTGTTAAAAAGCTGTCGGGCAAAAAACGACGCATCGTCCACTACCGCTCCGGGGAGGTGGCGGAGGTGCCTCGAGTAAACGAGCTTACGGTCATACCGCGCTCCACCAGTCCACCGCAGGATACCAGTTAGGAGGCAGTTCTGAATCCAAAGGTCTGACCCTAGATTCAGATTCCCAAGGTCAGACCTTGGAAGAGGGAAAAGAAACAATTAAAAATTATGATTTACACTCAAAAAAATAATGGACAAAAGGGATATGGGACTTCGGCTCAACGCTATGGCAATTTCGGCACGGGGAAGTTCACACCGAGAAAGCCCGTCCGAAGCTTTCGTGATTTGGAAGTGTACCAAAAAACCATGGAATGCGCTGTTTTGATAATCAAGAATCTCCGCCCGACTTTAGTCAAGTTGAAATACGACTTCTTGGAAAATATGACCAACTGCGCCATGTCTGTGCCTCTCTATATAGGTGAAGCTCACTCTTTGAGGTTCCAAAGTTTTGAGGGAGGAGTGATGTTATTTGAAAAATCTATGGCAGGGTTTTCATTTGGAAAAGTCGTGGAAAAGGTTCCGCGCTGCCGATATTGCGGGGTCTTCTGACAGCAAGTCCCAAATAAAGTATTAAAATACAATGTTTAAATTTTTAAGAAAAAATAATTTACCGTCCCGCTGCCGAAATGGCCTCTTTTGTAGCATGTCCCATTTTGTCCATGGTTCTCAAATAATTAAAATATTATGTTAGGATTCTTCAAAAAAAATAATATACATGGTCAATGGCTCCCAGTGTCCGAGCTCTCTGTTGGTATGCAGATAGCCGTGCCGAAAGACGGTGTTTTGGAGGCGCACCAAGCTGGGCTGATTAACTCGCGTCAGTGGATGGGCGGACACTCACCGAGTGCGGGCGGCGAAGCATGGCCTTCACTCGGTGCGGGTTCGTTTGGCGATGTCTTGTGGGACGAAATAATTTCCATTGAAGAAGACGGCGAGGAGCAGGTCTGGGACATAGAAGTGGAAGGCACGCATAATTTCATCGGTAATAACATTTTCGCCCACAATACATACATTAGCGGTAATACGGGCATCGGCACTTCAACGCCATCGTCCAAACTCCACGTTTTTTCCAATATTTCCGGTGGAGGAGTGGCCACATTCACAGATGCTAACGCCAGCTGTACCATTGACCCGACAAATTCTGGACTCTCATGTTCCTCTGACCAGAATTTGAAAAAAGATATCGTCGCTCTGAATGCCACAAGCACGCTTGATAAGCTCATGAGTTTGCGGGCGGTGGATTATCACTGGAGCGGGGAGTCTAGCGCTGTCGGAACACACACCGGTTTTGTAGCACAAGAAGTGGAAGCAGTTTTCCCGGAGTTTGTTTCTACAGACACAGCTGGTCGCAAAGCTGTGGCTTACGGGAACCTCATACCAGTTATGGTTACGGCTATACAGCAGATAAATAATAAAGTGGCAGTCCTAGACTCTCGCCTGACAAATCTAGAGGCCTTAGTCGCTTCCAGCGAAAGCAGTGCTGAAACAGGATTAACTTTTGCTCAAATTATTTCCGAATTTGTCAGCCAATTTGAAACTATCGGAGCCAAATTCGTGGACGGCATTGCCTATTTCAAAAACATTTTCGTGGGCAAGCTGACTGTCGGTTCCACGGCAAAGCCCACAGGCATCACTATATATGACGAAGTAACGGGCTTGCCATATTGTTTGAAAATACAAAACGGAGCTACAGTTTCTCTTTCTGGTCAGTGCCCCGAGCCCTCACTTGGTGCGACAAATAGTAATGGTAGCGCAACGAGCTCACCTGCTGTGGATTCATCCGTGCCCGTCCTGACCATCCTCGGCAACAACCCCGCTACGGTGCCGGTTGGCTCAACTTACTCTGACCTCGGGGCCACCGTAACAGACACAAACGCAGATGGTAGTGTCAACAATAATCTCGGTATTGCCACATTTATTAACGGAGTAGAAATGCAGTCTATTTCTTTGGATACCTCGACCACTTCGGTTCACACAATTCTGTACAAAGCCACGGACGGCGCCGGCAATGTAGGAGAGGGGACGAGAACAGTAAATGTAGTTTCAGCAGAATAATTTATAAACAAAAATTGTGTTGAAAAAATTCCTAGAATGGATAAAAATAAAATCCGATAGATGTTGAAACTGATAACTTTCATTCCGCCGCTTTATTGTCGCAAGCTAGAGTTTTGTCATCTAGAAGACTAAGAAGAAACATAACAAAACTTGGGAGCGGAGCATTTAAGAAACTAAAAACAGCTCTATTAGAAGCTGTTTTTAGATAATTGCCCTCCTTACGGAGGTATTGTCCCTAGTGGGAATTTATACTAGTAAGTGTAGCAAGTTATAAACAAATGTCAAGGAATAAAGTCGTTGGCTAGAGTGCTGTTATGTGGTATACTGTTTGCAGTATGCTGGGTAGATGCTCTTTTGCTAGAAATGGTGAAGGGGAGGAAAGTCCGAACATCAAGTTTGCTAACACGAAAGTAGTTAGCAAAATAGGGTAGCGGGTAACGCCCGTCTCCAGCTCCAATTCTGAAACTGAATCCAAGCAACAAAAAATAATAAGAAAAATACTATTCATTTAGTGTTTCTAAAATATCAGTGTCAGAATTGGGGCTGGAAGAGGTGCGAGCAGAGACGCGACTTCACGAAAGTGAAGAGAATCTTGCTAACACTCGGTGTTAGCAAGATTAGTCTTACGGTGACGTAAGAGTGAAACGGCAAAATCCTTACCTTGATGCAAGGCCGTATCCAGCCCCACTTTTATTAAAAGTGGGGCTGGAAGTGCCGCTTGACTCCAAGAGTAATTTTGGAGCTAGATAAATATCTATCGTCCAGCCCCACTTTTTATTTAAAAGTGGGGCTGGATACAGAATTCGGCTTATAGGCATACAAATAAAATGAAAACTCGCTCCGGAAACGGAGCGAGTTTTCTCTGTTTATTAATATTGAATTAGTAAAGTAAATAATATATAATACATCTATATTTATAAATAAATCACAATATCTATGGAAGAAAATTACACTACGGTGGGACAGAAGAGAGAGTCAATGTTTGACAGGATTTCTTTCGGCATTCTCCTTGCCATGAGCTTTCTTGTTCCAGTATTTTTTGTACCGACGGCTTTTATTTCTACCCAGTTTGGCACCAGCATCCTCTTTGCCTTTGGTGTTATTGTTTCCATACTGCTTTATATTATCGGAGGGCTTTCTAGGGGTTCTCTGGATTTGCCCAAGCCAGCAAAATATATTATCGGTTTTCTAACTGTTGTTCCGATAGCGTATGCTTTGGCTGGCATCGCCAACGGTTTTTCCCGAATGTCTTTTCTCGGCTATACCTTTGATATCTCTACGGCCGGTTTTATCATGCTCTCTTTCGGCTAT
>Ga0075923_125_pt1 | contig 6129 bp, 6 predicted proteins | sample RifGroA2_FD_67903 | JGI IMG/M metagenome (GOLD analysis project Ga0075923, IMG submission 67903) | Parcubacteria bacterium GW2011_GWA2_40_14
GGCCAGATCAGTCAGCCGGAACTACTAACAAGAATAAAGAAAAAGATTTAAATAAAAAGAATTACGCTCGTGATCAAAAAACTGTGGATAACTTGGAGGTAATGAAAGAAATGCTCGTTGAAAAGATGTCGATGAATGGCTCAAAGAGGGGGCGATCGGCAATGGATGATACTTGATTGCCTGTTGACCAGCCGGGATGTAGTCGACCCCGGACGGAAACGATTATTAATTAACCAATGATCGAGGATTTCTGAAAGCTCTGGAACTCATTACCAGCCCAAGAAACCTCCCAGCACCAATATGGATCAAGAACAACTAAACATAGGCAATTGTCCTCATTGCACTAATATCATTTTCAAGAATGGAGCGTTCAATGCCAACGCCTCGTTTACGATGCGTTGCCCGAGCTGTCAGAAACTCCTTGAAATAGAGATACGGACGAAAATTGAAATCATCATAAAACCTGCTGAAAGATATCTACAGGAGAAAAAGAAAAAGTTTGGGAAACTACCCATTGCTTTTCTATTGCCGATCCCTGCTACCCACTATGTGGTGTGCGCCTGCGTAATGTGCGTACATTCCGTCTTTTGAGAATACAGCTCATTGAAAACAAAAAGGAGCTTAAGCCCTTTTTTGTATTTCGCTTTGGTCTATCGCAACAGATCTCCTAGTTTATTTTTTACCCCAGCAAAAGAATCTTTTTCGGAATCAGGAATTGACCCTCCTCGAGGGAAATTCGTAGTTTGGGGATTTATAGGATTGCCATCTTCAAACATTGCATATTGCAGATGGGGGCCGGTTGAAATACCGGTTGATCCCACATATCCAATAACGTCTCCTTGCACAACATCCTCTCCTTTCTTTACACCCTTCGCAATGCTCGAAAGGTGAGCATATTGGGTCAGGTAACCACCATGCTTTAACTCAACTATAATTCCCAGTCCGCCTTTCGATCCTGCAGTGGTCACTTTTCCGTCTGCAGTAGCAATCACTGGCGTACCCGTATCGGCCGCATAGTCAATCGCGCGATGCGGAGTGACTTTTTTAGTAACGGGGTTTTCTCGCTTATAACTGTAGCCGGAGCTTATCCGAGCGTAATTAAGAGGAGATTTGAGGAATTGCCTAGCAATGGAATTTCCCTCGGCATCATAAAATTTATCGTTGTAACGGAATGCTGTGTACGCTTCGTCGTTATTAATGAATTTTGCGGCTAATACTTTACCAGCACCAGCATCTTTGCCATCCAATGATCGCTTTTCATAGACAACAGAAAACGAATCACCATCTCTAATGTCAGTAGCAAAGTCGATATCGCTAGAAAAGATATCAGCAATCTCCATAGTGACCTTATCTTCAATACCAGCATTTTGAGCCGCAACAAAGAGTGAATCAGTTATAGTTCCATTTGCGGTTACGTTTTGTATTTGATACGGAATAGGTTTTGTGGTTGCTTTAAAAGAATCATCCTCCTTTACCACAATAACAACAGTTTCACTCGTAAGTGGATATTCCACTGAAGCGAACGCCTCGTTTATAAAGATCAACTTAATAACCTTACCTGTCTGAATTTTAGTAAAATCAAATGCCTCCTTTGAGGAATTAAGGATAGCCAGAGCCTGATCATAAGGGATTTGAAAAGACCCTAAGATACTCGTAAAAGTGTCGCCGGACTGTATTTTGTACTCGGCGACCTTTTTCTGCTCTGCGTTTGCGATTTGCTGTCTTGATGCTTCCTGAGTTGATTCGTTGATTGCAATTTTTGAACTAACTAAGGGTACGGTGGCCATCAGAATACCCCCGATGACTAACGGAATTATTATGTTCATAGGTTGTTCATTTTAACAAAAATGACTCTTCATTTCAACCTCATATTGACCTTTATTTTATAAGCCTAGAATGAAAAATATTTTTGACTTCTGGAAAAGAAAAAATGTATCGACCTATAAAAACAGCAACAAGACCAATCACAAGCCCTCCGAAAATATCCACCGGATAGTGAACATTCGCAAGTATGCGCGCCACACCTATACCTAAAGTGAGAACGATCAGTACACTCCCTAGTTTTTTGTTATGGAGAAAGATTGTAGACGCGATCACCATTGCAAAAAGAGCGTGTTCAGACGGAAATCCATTACTCGCAACGTGAGGAAATAATGGTGTGATATTTTCCACCACGAACGGTCTTGGACTTACGATAATCTGATTCAACACTTTGTCTGCTATCAAGGCGATGACCGATGAAAATACGCCAATTGCGAGTACCGCTTTTCGTGTTGGGGTATCGCTAAGGATGACAAAACAAAAAGCAATGCCTGCGATCAGGATGTATACATATTCGGCAAAAAAGATGATGATTTGATCCAACATAATTTTACTTAAATAACCTTAGTCCGTTCAAAATTACGAGTATCGCTACTCCTGTATCGGCGGCTATGGCGACTCCAAGATTCGCCATTCCAAAAATTGCCAAGACCACAAAGATAAGTTTCGAGCCGACCGCTATGCCAACATTGAATTTCACTGTTCCGAGCGTTCGTTTGCCAAGACGAATCACATCGGGTATGAGTTCAATGCGATCACTCATAAGCACCATGTCCGCTGTTTCGAGAGCGATATCGGTTCCTTTGCTTCCCATAGCGATACCGACATCAGAGCGGGCAAGAGCTGGAGCATCATTAACTCCGTCGCCGACCATTGCTACAACCCCGTGCTTATTTTTTAGTTCCTGTATTTTTTCCACTTTTTCCTCTGGCAGGAGCCCAGCGAAAACATTTTGTATTCCTAGAGTTTTTGCTATGTAGGAAGCACTGTGAACATTATCTCCGGTAAGCATTGCCGAAGCCACATCACTTTCCGAGAGCATTTTTATTGTTCTTGCCGATGTGTCCCGAACGGTATCCGATATGCCAAGCATTCCCATCACTTTGTCTTTCTCGCTTACCAAAACCACGGTCTTGCCTTCTTTTTCAAGCTTTTCTGTATCTTTTACTATCTCACTGATTGAGACATTGTGGGCATCCATCATTTTGAGGTTGCCGACACAATGCTCTAGGTCATCGCAAATCTTGCAAATTGCTTTTCCTCCCTTGCCAGGAATGTTTTGGTATGACTCCATTTGATGCGGAGTGATGCCTTTTTGCTTTGCATATTCGATGATTGCTTCCGCGAGAGGGTGTGTCGAGAAAGATTCCATCCCTGCCACATCTGCAAGCAACTCCTGTTCGGTAAAACCCTCAAAGGTAATGACATCGGTCACTACGGGCTTGCCGATAGTCAGCGTTCCTGTCTTATCGAACGCCACCGCTTTCACCTTGCCTAATAGTTCCAAGAATTTTCCACCCTTGATGAGTATCCCTTTCTTTGATGCTCCACCGAGAGCGGCTGTAACAGTAACCGGAGTGGCGATAACCAGAGCGCACGGACACGCGATAACCAAAAGGGTGATAGCCCGCTCAAGCCAGATAGAAAATTCTCCGCCAAGAAAGAGCACTGGTATCGCCACAATAAAGAGGGCAACAATGGCAACTCCGGGTGTATAGTATTTTGCAAACGTATTGATAAATTCCTCGGTTTGAGTTTTTGATTTTTGGGCACTTGATACCAATTCGACAATTTTGGAAATGGTTGAATCTTTGCTTACCTTCGTAACTTTAATTTCAAGATACCCGTTGATATTTATTGTTCCGGCATACACGGCATCTCCCACGATTTTGTCTTTCGGAAGTGACTCTCCTGTAATTGACGCTTCGTTGATGGCGCTCGTGCCGAGAACAATAGCGCCATCGAGAGGAATGAGATCGCCTGGCTTTACTATAACGACTGCGCCGAGGGCTACCGAATCAATGTTGAGAATTGTCCCGTCTTTGAGGGTTGCTTGTTGCGGGCTATTTCGTACCAGCTCTTCAAGTGCCTTGCGAGAACGCTTAATGCCAAAGCTCTCGAATGCTTCCGCAAGCGAGAAAAAGAAAATAACGGCCGAGGCCTCGCCAAGCTCTCCCAGGTAGAGTGCTCCGATAGATGCGATCACGACCAAGAAATCTATATTTAGAAATTTATTTTTAGTCAGTCCTTTTATCGCTCCTTGTGCGACAAAGATGCCTCCGGCCACTATGGATATAAGAAAGAGCGTGTTTGTTATATCTACTGATACCCCTGCATACGAAAGAAGGAAGCCGACGACTGTGCCGACGCCCGAAACAACGGTGGCGACAGTACGCCAATTTATTGGCTTCTTTTGTCTGGTAGGGTGCTCAGTACCTTCGCAATTAGTGCAATTTTCTGACATACATTTATTTGTCTTTCCAAGACTTTTTCAAGTCTTTCCAGAATCTTTTATGAATTTCTATGGTGTCAGCGAGATGTTTTTCAGCCAGATGCTTCACGTCCCCACCCGCTTCTTCCATGATTTCTTGGTGGATTCTGATTTCTTCTTGAGCGTGATCCTTTAATGCTTGTATTGCTTTTTTTAGGTTCATATATTTTGTTTTATTAGTTAGTAATAGATGTGCTCGTCGCTGGCGATTCTTGTTTAATTTTTTCAGCCCTGTCATCTCGGGTCATATACGCATAACCAAGAAGCAAAATCGCCAGTACTATCGTTATAGCAACTTTTTTTGGCTGTATTTTGTCAGAGTGGTCATGCATATATCTTTAATAATTAACGTAGTACTTGATCTTCGCACTTGCCGTCAGATCAGATACCCATTTCTGTGCTTCCTGCTGGAATTTCTGTCCCTTGAGCTGATCACTTATCTGTTTTCTGAAGTCCTCCATCTTAATATCTTTCGGAGGAGTGGCTTTTGAGTCTTTGATGTAGGTATCTATCTCTGCATCAGTGATTGCGACTTTGTCAGCAAGCAGTTTTTCCAGTTTCTTTTGAATGGTGATCTGCTCTCGGAGTTTTTCCTCTGTCATGCCTTGCTGTGTAAGTGCGGCCTCAAGTGTTCCGCCTTGGCTCGCAACCTGAGCTTTTATCTTCTCAATTTCTGCATCAACTTCCTCTTTTGTCGCAGTTATTTTTTGCTTATTGAGTTCGGTTTCGATGAGCTTCTTGTCTATGATCGCTTCAAGAGCCTGTTTACCGCCTTGCTTCTCAAGCTCTTTAATAACTGACCAGCGACTGATTGGACTGCCATTTACTGTTGCCGCTACAAAATGCCCTTTAGCAAAGAACAGAGCGACGATAATAAGAATCACCGCAACTCCAATGGCAATGACGAGCGGTTTGGGCTTCTTGAATTTTAGATTGACGTAGCTTTTGCTCTCTTGCGGAGCGCTATTAGTTTCTGATGTTGTATTTTCCATAGATATAATGATTGATTATTAACATTCTGTTCCCAAGCCACCGACGCAATTCTCTGTAGGTGCTTTACCACGCTCCGGACACTTTTCGGAATAGAGACATGCGTCATCCTTGATCGAAGTAATCTGATCTGCAACACCGGTCTGATCCCCGTAGGTTATTAGAATCCGATCCAGATCAGTGAACTCGTAATTGCCAAATGCGGTATTTTCTTTTCCATTCACATACAGCGAGAGTCTTTTGTCGGCAGTATTGCAATACTGCTTGCCGTCGTCCGTCACAAAGCATTGACTGTCAAACTTCATGCCAAGGGTCTCGAAAAAGTACCCTAGCGTTATACCTTTGCGATGCTTGTGCGTGACATCACCATTTCCGTCATGGAGATGAGCATCGGGATCAAGCGGATTGGTCTCTGACGACTGATATTTTGCTGGTGTGAAATCGAATTTTTCACCATTGAGGTAAACGGCGAAGTCGGCATGCTCATGCACCTTTGCCCCAAGTACTGGAGCGTCCGGTTTCGGAGCTTTAAGAATGGCGGCCTGGATCAGAGTCTTGAAGTCCTCCAAACTTCTCGGATTCTGAATCTTCTCTCCCTGTAAGTAGAACGACGGTGTGCCTGTATTACCGAGCTTCGTACCGGAATCCACGTCACGCTGTACGCGATCCTTAACTTCCTGCGATGCAACATCTGCCTTGAACTTGGTCATATCAAGACCGAGTTGTTGTGCATATCCCTCGAAAACCGCCGGTGTTGGAGCCGGTTTATTTCCCCATTTTTCCTGCTCTGTGAAAAGCAAGTCGTGCATCTCGTCATATTTTCCTTG